>Ga0214543_1009519_pt1 | contig 15026 bp, 4 predicted proteins | sample CNSS2metaG_FD_160094 | JGI IMG/M metagenome (GOLD analysis project Ga0214543, IMG submission 160094) | Root nodule microbial communities from cowpea collected in UCLA plant growth center, Los Angeles, California, USA - CNSS2 | ecosystem: Host-associated > Plants > Roots > Nodule | place: USA...
TATATATATATATATGTTGTAAAGGGTTCATTTCTGACCATACCATGTATGTTAGAAAGACTTGGTTGAAGTGAAAATGTATCCATAATTTCTACCTCAAGAAAAAAATTATTATAAAGAGAAACCGAATGTGAAAGAAGCCATTGAACTCGAAGGTGCAAATAATGAGCCAGAATTGACAGAACCTTGTTTGCCATCTCTCAGAAATTGCGCTTCTCCTTTAGTTTCCTTTTTCTTTACAGTTTCCCTTCTTTATTATGACATTTCTTTGTATTTTCTAAGAGTTGAAATCTATAATTTTTTTTTGTTTATAATAAACATAAGAAAAACCATTTATTTTTTGAAAAACCCACTAAATTATACAGCAAAGGAAGAATGACTATAAGAAGCAATTTTTGATAGTGAACACAGTGTGTAAGGATTTCGTTGGCCAACTTTGCTTACTTGTTAAAATACTCATTATAATGGCAAAGACTTTATCTTCACAAAGCTCTCGGAGTGAAGGACTCGTAATAGAAGCATTTTCTGAATTAAAAATGAGATCCACAAAACTTGCTTATTTTAGAATCAAATTGATTAGGGTGTTGCACATCCTATGTACGAACTTCCAATGACAAAGAACATGGATCAAGAGATATGCTTGTCTTTGCATGGCCAAGCAATATAATGGAAAAATCTAAGCTTATCTAGATCCAATACATATGTGCTGTCAAATCAACCTTCCGTCAAACATTCCATGATGCCTCCTGATAAATCCTTAAACATCTCCACTTCACAATCACTTTCACACATGGTACAAAGCTATCGTAATCATTTTAACCAAAACCTTCTCTTCAGTTCAGTGTGTTTTTGTCTATGCTGAATTGCACCAATTTTTGTTAACCCCCTCCAACGTTTTACACATTTTTTGTCTTTTTTGTTGTTCTGTAAACAAGGTTATGGACAGTGAAACTTTGTCCCCCCTTAACTAGATTCATTCAACCCAAAATGCTTGCCCCTAGTTCTATAGCCCTAATCTATCCCTTGAATTCAGATGAACTATAAATAGCCATCATAAATGTTTCTGAAGTTGAAGCTACTTTGTGAATAACAGTGTAGGATTTTACATCTTGTCTTTTATGCAGCATAGTTGAGTTTCCCTTTAGAATTTTTCAAGCCAGCAGAAGTACCAAGTGGTAGTTATTAAGTCATAATATACCATTATAGTCAAAGAAAGCAACATATGCAATACAAGGAAAGGGGGTTTTGGTAGAAAAGTCTAAGTACTTTCCAAGTGACGTACAAGATTCCAATTATTCTAGCATCTGCTAAAGGACGTTTAGTTAATCAACTCCTTGCCAACTTCATATACTGTGGAAAAACAGCACTGAGGGTGTCCATAAAACTCTCCTTTCTCCATAAAAACCCATTTAAAATGGGTAAAAAAGAAGGAACAAAGGAGACCAACATGACAAATCCACAGTGAAGCTCAATCCAACTTGCTGGCAGACATGCATGGCAAGGAGCTTCCTTCAAACAAATATATATATCATCATTCTAGAAGGTAGTAAACTTTAGGATATATATATATATATATATATATATATATATATATACATACAAACAACACCAAAGGAGGGTGGAATAAGAGTGTAACTCAATCATCTCCTTGAATGTACCAACAGAGTAACATGGTGGCACATCGACGTAGGATATAGAGACGCGCACGTTGCTCCTTGACCAAAGAAGCACACTTGCTGCTATAACCCTTTCTCTTTGAGGGAACCTTAGTTCTTTGCTTGCACTTGTAGCTTTGAAACTCAGCCATGGACGCTGTTATGGTATAACAATGATGAAATGAAAAAAGCAACAGTAGCAAGAGCCTTCTATTTTCTCAAAGGGAAACCCCTAAAAAAAAGGCTCGCTACACAGCCTGATGAAGGTATAGGGGGCTACAATATATATATAAGCTAAGACCCTACGCAAAGGTTGACTTGGTGGAGTGAAAATGAAGCGATTAAGTGAACGTGGGCAAGCTCGAGAACTGAGGGATTTGCAGGCTTTAGGGGTTTAAATTTCAATGAAGTTAAGGGGGAATGAACGTGGGTCTTGGTAACATTTCTTTGATGATGCAATAAAATAGTGTAGGAGTTGTTACCAATGTAACTGGTGCAAAAACAATGAGGGGTTAATTAGAAAAGTGGCAAAGTTGAGCATGAAAAGAGGGGACATTGGTATATAATATTGCAGACAAAGCATTGAGTGGAGTGTTGAGCCACGGGAACACGTACCCGGCAAGGTTACCTCAACTCTGAGGTGGGTTGGAGGTTTTGTTGGATTCTATTTTTCCTCACGTTGCTAACTTCCAACACCAACATCTTTCTTTTTTACTTCAAATTATCAATGCAAATGGCCAGCTGTTTCATCACACATTTTTATCTATTAATCACAGTTTGTTAGGATGAATCTTAGATTATGCTTATATCTCTGGATTTAATCCTCTCACTTGCTCCAACTATTAGTCATTAAAAAAATAGGCAACATCAATGGTTTCCTGACAGAAGTCAAGTGGGCCGAGTCACAGTCGAATCGTAACATTTAGATCGTTACGTTGTTAAGTAAAAAGAGTTGTATCTTGACTATCAGTTATAGCTTTTTGTCTAATAGTAAACGTTCTATTCTATAAAAAACTAATACATTGTCAACCTGTGTATATACATAGATAGATATATAGTGGTAAGCAAAACATAAGTTTTATCAGATATATACATATATAGATATCTCTTTTCCTAACACAAGCATATATATATATATAATAAGAAAGGACTAAGTATGATACGCTTGGATTTACTTTCCATTGTTTACCGACTCATCTAATCTTGTCCCTTGGTAAGATTACATTGATGATCTTTTTTCATGTGTCATGAAAAGCTGAAGTGTCTTCTAAAATGCTTATGCTTATGTGTGAGTAACTCAGAGAGAGAGAGAGAGAAGATATGCAAATCAGAATGAGTATATAGTCAAATGAGAGTGTTGAGTTTTGGTGGAAGTTAGATGGTTGGCTTCCAGCTTTTGATGATGTTTCAAGAGCTTGGATTCCAAGTTTAATATCGACTAAGATCTTTTTAGGAGACAAATTTTTACCTATATTTGATTTGGTGCTGCTTTCTAGATAATCTACTTTTTCTAACGAACTACACATCAGTTTGAACTTAGTCAAATGCAGATGGAGAATGTGATCTTGATCTACAAGATATGATTCCTTTCGAATTAATTCTAAAACATATCTATGTGTAAGGGAATTTCGTTATATCTATTTTATTTTGCTCCAGTACTCAGAATAAGAAGAAAGTATATGTTGAAAAGAAATTGATAACATAAAAGAAAATGCAATGTTTTTGGATAAGTGTACTCTTGTGAGAAACACTCTTTTCTAATTTTAGATCTTTTGAAAACTAAACAATTCTCTTATAATAAAATACTCTTGAATTAACATCTTTTATTATTTATAATTTTTTATTTACCAGCAAGTCTTTGATGATAATAGCAATGATGACTTTGTATCATTAAACAAAATCTCAAATTTGAGTATTGTGGGTGGAATAAATGTGACTGAGGAGAGATCCGTGATTAGTCAAGTTTCTAATAAATGATTAGTCATTAATAGAATTGGTATGTACTGCACACTAATAAAGATATGAAAAAATATCACTCATCACAGTAAAATTATTTAAATAAAAAAAAAAGTTGATAAAAGTGAAATGTTGAATAAAAAGGGATAATTTTTTAGAATAGTTTATACGTGGGAAGGAAATCGGAATTTGTTTTTTATTTAAGTTTAATAATCATGTACGGTGTAGTATTAATGAATAACAAATAATAGTATATACAAATTTTGAGTATTTTTCTAAAACTAATAAAGTTATTATACATGCATTATATCGAATTTTATTAGATGATAATGTAAAATACATTCCATACCATGTTTTTCTCTCTCTTTTTGATTATGCGTCAATAAATATTATGTTGAAAGTAAGACAGAACCCATAGTAATACAAATTTGTGGACTCAAAATTGGACCAAAAATATTGGGCTTGGGAATGAGATTGGGCTGAAAAAAAAAGCAAATTGGGTAGGAGGACTTCTCCATGCACCTCCAAAGATTTCTTCAGTACCCAAAAACTTTTTCAATTCCTGTTTTGCCCTCCACAGTAAAAAGTAAAGATTAAAGAGTAAAAAGTAACCATGGAAAGAGTCTCTCCCTGGTCTGTTTTAGATTGCGTACCAGTGTTTTATAAGGTTTTCTCCAAAAGTAATACAACAATGTCATTGTTTTATTTCTAAACTTTATAACACCCTTGTCATTTCTACAAAATTACAAATACTCAACTTTTTCTTTTCTCAAATTAACATCGTACAAGCATAATAAAATTAAATCATATAAATATTTTGTTTCCAAGTTACTTTTTTAACAACCATTTTCAAGTCATTGATGTTTTTTTCTATATTTCTATTATATCCAATTAATTGTAGCAACATCTCTCTACACAATGTCTTAACATTTTCACCTCCCTTGCAACTTTTTATAAAAGATTCAAACATCAATTTTTTCTACAAGTAACCATGTTAATAATAATGACTATTTATTATTGTTGTTATTATTATTATTATTATTTTATTAGTATTAATAATATTACTATTTTGTAGTGTTTACTACATGAATCTTCGTGCATCTTCACGTCTCTGTGTGTATTCATTGTGTATTCATTCTTTCGTACATCTTTGTGGTTGAAAAAGACAACATACTAAAATTAAAAAGCATAAAATAAAAAATTATGAAAGAGGTCTAGTTCAACATTCCACCTACAATTTTCACAACAATTCTTAATGCTATCGTCATCATTTTTATTTTTTATCATTTCCCAAATTGTATGTAATGTCAATTGTCTCGTGATAAAGTGGACCGTGTCACAATTGAATCCTGACACTTGTACTTTTACACTCTTAAATAAAAAGAGTTGTGACCATCAAAAATCCTAAACTCTTTTAAAAAGACACCGCCTTGTTATTCTTTCACAAAATCCAATTTTATTAAGATATTCCAATTAAGAATTGAAAAACTGCTGATTTTTTTATTCTTTTAAATTTAGTAAATCGACCTAGTGGCTTGCTAACTCACAAGTATGCAAATAAGCCAAATTTATTAGTCCTTAAGTTTTATGCAATTCAGGGTTGATCCACGTTTTCATACTTAACTCCACTATATCCTGGGTACATGATTCATGAGTGAGTGTGTATTGTATACATGTTAATCCATACAAAAACAGTTAAGTGATTATGTGAGATTGAGATTTGCAAATGAGAATAGCTGGCCACGGTGTGTGCATCACGTTTCAATTGTGCTTCTTCTGCGTCATCTTATTCCTGGCTATCATGGCCAGACAGACACCAATGATTCAATTCTTACCTCTTCTTCACCTCATTATTCTCACACATAACGCCCGTTAATTCTGCAACAATATTCTCATCTTCGCTTCAATTTAGGATATACTAACTCATGTTTATGTAATCTAACCTTAAAAAAAGTGAACACAAAAATAAAAACTGACGGCGAACTCTTTCTCTGTGGACCCATTATCTTTCTTCTAACTTTCCTCCTTCCTACTTTCACAGTCACTCTACCAAACATATCCTATTTTGGAGTGATTAACGCTTACCCTTTTATTATCTTAAGGAGGTTAGTATTTACGACATTCACACACAACTAGGTAATGGTAATAACGGAGAGTTAATAGTAAAATCTTCACTATGCAGTGAAAACTAGTTTGGTAAAGAAAAAGTAGCATTTGGTTGTAATAATTTGACCTAGTTGCAGAGTCCATTGGATAGGTATGTTTGTACGTTAATAAATGTTAATTAACATTAGTGTAAAGCATATTCGAAGTCCAGCTAAGGTACAGTGAATGGTGAGAAATAGAGAGAGAGAGAGACAAAATAGGAGAAAGAGAAGAGAAGAGAGATTTGAGTGATTGGTGTGATCAGTCACGTTGATGACGGTCTAATGCCTCATCATAGTCTATCTGTTCTTTCTGTCATGCATGCCTCTCTTTCTCTCTCTCTCTGTTCACTTTTTTATTTCACTCTTCTCTATAAAATTAACTCCTCACCCTCCTACAAATTCTCTTCATCAAACTTAACGTCTACTCAACTCATCCATCACCTTCACCTACACCTACCTTTCTTCTTCCCTACAAACAAAGATCTCTCTCTCTCTCTCACACACACACACACACTCAAACAACACCACCGCTCCATGATGAATACCAACACCACTGTCAAAAACAACAACGTTGGAGAATTTGGGGACACCACTCTCACCAAGGTTTTTGTCGGGGGCCTGGCATGGGAGACTCCCAAGGATGCCCTCAGAGACCATTTTGAAAAGTATGGTGAGATCCTTGAAGCTGTCATCATTTCTGATAAGCTCACTGGCAAATCCAAAGGCTATGGCTTTGTAAGTACATCGTTTATATATTGATCGAATGAAGCTATAGCTAGCTATATTCTAGCAATCGATTAATCAGTTTCTGTTTTGATTTTTCCTCTGAAAAAAAAGGTGACTTTCAAAGAGGCTGAGGCTGCCAAAAAAGCTTGCGAGGACTCTGCAACTCTTGTTATCAATGGCCGTCGAGCCAACTGCAATCTCGCTTTCTTAGGTGCTCGCCGTCCAAGGTCTTCTTCCACTGCTTCACCACCTCCACACCCACAAGGTAAACAAATGAATCTTTTTTCTATGACAAACTTGCAAATTCATGCGAATGCAATTGGAAAACAGTTTTATGCTTGTTGAATGAATGTTGAATCGATAAATGTGAATGAATAAGGGTTTTTTGGTGATTATGAACATCATGGGGGGTCTAACATTGAGATGCCACTTGCAGGAGGATCGAACAGTGGAGTGGTGAAGAACAACAACGCAGCAGGGAATCACGTGCAGCCATACTATCATCCACTCAGAACGACTGCTATACCCTTCCACAGTCACCCTCTTCCTTTCTATGGGTTAGTCACGTGCTTTTCTCTAACCATCAACTCAAACTTTTTTTTTTTTTCTTTCAACTAACATACTTTTATGTCTTCTCATTCAGGTACACTCCAACCTACATTGTGACAGACATAAACTACAATTACAACCAGGTAATGATGTGATTGTAACATAACATGTCTGCACTGTTCCATCAGTTCTTGAACGACAGCATTTTTTTTTTTTCATAGAAAGTGAATAATTATTATTATTGTATATGTAAATTAGTAATAATACCAATAGTATGCACTTTTGTGGACAGAAACTGAGCTATGGCAATGGTGGGGCCTACCAGCAGTTGTCCCATGTGTACCCTAGGCAGGGGATTGTGGGTGGCAACACAGTAATGCCAGTGTACCCTCTCTATCAGTATCATCATCCAACGGAGACCATTGGCCTACCAGCTCACAACTTTTATCCAACGGCACCCTGGGCCCCATTCACCATCATTTCCAAACCATCCTCTATCATTCCTCATACAGGTGTGTCACATGATACCATGACATGTCCAGCCAGATAGATCATAAATGATTCTTTTCACATAGTTTACATGCATCAGTTAATCATACGTAGTTTCATTATAGTTTATAGTTTCTTTAGTTACAACTTGATTATGATATGTAAAGTATAGTACTAAACACATGAGTTCATGTTCTGATGGTACTATGAATCATTGTTTGATGAGTTTTTGTTTTTGATTGATAAAAAATATGAACTTTTGTAACAGGTACAGTTGGCACGGGTGAGTGCTTTAAAAGGGTTGTCTGATAGCTGAGCTGAGCTTAGTTGGAAAAAGAACAGAGGGTGGCCTCGCAGACCAACATTATTATCTGATCTGTCATGGCTTTTTTTTACTTTCATTTTTTTCTTTGTTTCTTCTTTGAATATTGTTTCATTTCATTATTAATTGTTAATTTAGGCATTTTGTTGATTGGTGAGATCAGATTCTTTCATTCTCTTCTTATCTGTCTAACACCTCAGCATCATGTGCTGTTAACAGTTCACACTCAATTCAAACCACCATTAATTCATCATTCTTGTAAGTAAACAAAAATATATCATCTCAATCTTCATTTTTCTTTATTATTCTAAACTAGACTGGGATCAAAATAAATAAATAGAAATCATCAAACTCAATTCTTGTTATCATAGAAGCTTGATTTCAGAAGGAATATATATATATATATATATATATATATATATATATATATATATATATATTGTTGATACTATTTAGGCTAAAATGGTAACAGTGAGATTTCATCGTTAGAGACATGTTTGAATCTACCTGAATTCCATAAAACTGTGTACTACAACACAAGTTGTATAATAATAAGAAAACAAAAGCTGTATAATGTATTTTTTTTTGCAATGCCAACTAATGACACGTGTAGATCACATGCTGCATAATGCACTGAACTTCTCAGCTTTTAATTTGTCTTTTTAATCTCACCTCCCCATAAAGTTGTAGAGACAGGACATTCTTGATAGTGAAATAAAAAAATGAAAAAGATAATTATCAAAAACATGTTTTAGTTTTAATAGAAAGCCTATTATAATTTATTAAAATATATAATAAAATTATAATATTAGTTTTTTTATTTTGTAATATTATTTATTACAAGAAAAATTTATTCACTTACAGTTTTCCTCGCATTAACTCTCTGAATATAATATACATTTCTATAAATAAATAAATATATATATATAATATTAAATATATATGAAATAGTGTATTAGAATGAGATAATTTAGAAAAACAATTTATTTATTTGATAGATTTAAATATTTTTGGAGTGAAATGAGTTGTTTAGACGAAAAAATTGAAAGAAAATTTAAATTTACATTTTTTATATAATATTTTAAATAACTAAAACAGAAAAGTTTAAAATTCAATGAAAACGAAACTAGACATTTTTTCTTTATATTGATTAGTATTTTATTGTAAATCTTTATTTTAAAATTGTATATTTTAAAGTAAATATTTTCGAATTTTACCTTAAAAAAAATTCAATTATTTTATGTAAGATATTTTAATTATTTTATTTAAATAATATTTATAAAATAAAAGTATAATTACAAATAATTAAAATATCATCCATTTCAGTTATATAAATGCTTTATTAAAAAAAAGGGTAGTGTTTGATTGACTTCCATTTTAGTCTAGTGGTAAACAGCCAACTACTGAACTCAAACATAAAGCGAGTTATCAAGTTATCTCGTAAAAAATAATCATATAAATTATGAAAATTTGCTGGAAGCTGAGAAAAGTTTTTATAGACCTTAATTACACTGTTGAAATTAGAGAAACCCATATAATTTGCAAAACAATGCCAAAAAAAAAATTGAAAGTCATCTAAAAATCAAATCAGCATAATCAAAGTTTAAAATTAAAATTCTGATCAGCATAAACAAAGTTTACAATTAAAATTCTGAATAAATGATTAGTATATTTTAAATAGGAGTGATAAAAAAATGTTATAATTAAAAAAACAAAGGTAATAGAAAAAAGTAATCACCGTTAACATGAAGGCCCAAATGTGATCCAAGATTGAAACAAATTTGGGAGGTTCTTCCTGCAACCCCAATATTTCTTCTGCACTCCCAATAATTTTAAATTTTTAAAAATATTCCTTCACCATTTGACCAATAGTAAATTAAAAAAAAATTAAACCTACATTCTCTCTTATTTAATAAAAAATAATTCACTCACTCAATCACAACTTACTCTAACCCCAACAGCAGCATAACTCTACCTAATTTACTTTTTAATTTTCATTTAATTTCTTAAGGGCATAAATGAAACGACACAAAGCTTTTGGGAATGCAGAAGAAATATTAGGGGTGTAGGAAGAAAACCCAACAAATTTTCACCAGTCCCTGTTTCATGTCAAACAAAAAAAACTTCTAAATGAAGTTTTATTATAGTTCCAGAGAATTTCACCAAGAAAATACCGAATATTTAGTACAAATAAATTTTACTAATATTCTCTAATGATTTTAAATATAAAAAAGATTTTTATTTTAGTGATACTTTCTGGTTTTACTTTTTTTAAGTAACTAGTTACATAAAAGGCATCATTTAATATTTTCTTAAAAATTGTGAATTTAATGTTGATTTTGGCAACATATTCTCTAATAATCAACTCTTCCACTTAATGTCCCAAAATCAACCTCTACCAAACACAATTAATATATTCTGAAAAAAAGTCTCTGTTAATATAAATGTTGACTTTTATGTTTTAAATAACAATTTTGACTAACTTTCTTTGATTCAGTGTTCAACAATTAATTTATCGAATGCTTGTTGCCTTCACGTTTATAGCCAAATCTATCTTATTTTTACTAAGACTATGTATTAATTTAATTATAAATACTAAAATTGTCTTTAGTTATGGTATTTTTTAAATTAATTCTAAATAATTAATATAAAAATATAATAATAATAATAATTAATTTTCTAACCAATTTTTTAATCCTTCAATTTTCAAAATTCGAGATTTTAGATTTCAAATAACGTGCGCTACGAATATCTTATAAAATATAAACTCCAAATTTTTAAATCTTGTGTAGAAAATAATTAACTAATGTATTGTAAGTGGGGTCGAAATCACTTTTGAGTGATTGAATTAAAAATAAATCGGTTTAATTTGACATACTTTTTATGAGTTACAAATTTTGTAACTCAGTTCAACTGATTATAAATTAATAAATTAATAGATTAACTCATTTAATAACGTTTTGTTTGTTATAAGATAATAGTTAAAATTTAAAATTTTAACTTAATAAATAAACTAACATAAATTAACTCATCTTCAATTTGGTTCAAATTTATTTATTGACAGAATAATTAAACTATTTTGAATTTGATTCATATTTTAAAATAAAAAATCTAATTCAATTCAACTCCAACTTGTAATAAGTTTGATTGACTTTAAATATCTCTGATTATAAGTGTTGGGTTACTATTCCCAACAATAAGAATCTCAAAATCAATATTTTTTTATTAAAGAAAATGTTAAAGAAGAGGATAAGGCCTAAGTTAAATGTAATTAAAAAGAAATTGTATTAAAATTTACTTAAAAAAATTATACTTACTTTATTGTAAGAAGACTAATCCCGTAGCAATTTTTTAATTAATCAACTTGCTCTTAAACGCGATTTAATGGAATGTTGAAAAGCTAAACGCGAATACATGATATAAAAAGTAATTAGAATGTCTTATTATATTGATGTGAAGGCTAAGTTTAATTACTAAAATGGATGGTGCCAACGTGCTTTCTCCTATATAGATGTTATTGAGTTTGCCTTATAATATTTGTTTCTTTCTATTCTTTTTGTGTATTTAAGGAGGTCATAACTAATTTATAACTTACATAAATAACAAGGTTTGTCATTTGTCATATATTATAATTGTATTGTTTTTAAATACATAAGATTAAGTTGACGTTAAGTTAAACACATACCCACGTCTTTCGAGTATTGTGAAAAGGATACATCACCCTAAAATTATGATTTTTTTTTACTAAAAAAAAGAGAAAACAATTAAGATAACACAAGTATATTTATTCTATTTATATACTCGTGATAATATAACTATAATCCAATTTAAATATAAAATAATTAACATGTGTATAATTATTTTGAGAAATAATTGTTGTAAATGTTCAATAATATTCACATAATTTAAAAATAAAATTATAAATACATACATATATATTTATCTTTTGAGCCTTTCTCGGTTAAAAAAAATATATTTTATACTCTTGTATAATATCATAATAAATAAATAACACATAAACACACAAAAACAATACATGTTATAGTTTTCAAAACTTTCATAATGTATATATTAAATCATACACATATTATCAATTACATCTAATTTTTATGATATAATGAATACAATTTCAATTCGTTTTATTTCATAAAAATACTTAGTAACTATCTTTTATGTAAGAAGATATTATTGACATCAATTATCATGAACACTTAATTTTATTTCGAAAGACACATGCGTAGAATTAAACTCAAAATTTACATGTATCACATTATTTTTTACTAAGTTGTCATTACAATAAATCTTCATAACAAGAATATTTTTCAACTTATGTGTGACAAAGTAAATCTTTATGATTCACGAGACACAGTTTTTCTACCCTACAAATTAGGTCATAAAAACCTTAACTCTCAATATCTAATATTTTTCTATAAGTGATTTTAATATTAGTATATAATTCTTTCTCAAATCCTCAATTCAATGCACAATATATTAATGTAGCATTCCTTCCTCCTTCCTTAAAATAACTATGATTACAGTTCATCATATTAAACTTACCATATAATCAATATTCCAATTTTCATGTAAATTAACATTCTCATATCAATCAAGCAACAAATAAACAACACAGAAGAAATAAATCATTATTTTTTTAGCTTCAGTGAAAATATAATTGAGAAAAGATTTAATAACATTACTATTTTTTGTTTGAGCGTGAATTAATAGAATTAAAAGAGAGACAAAATTCTACTCCATTTTTTGCTTGAGAGAAACAAAATTTGCTTGAGAAAAATAGAGTCGAGAAAATTGTGAATCTGACATTCAAAGAGATGAAAAAGTATTCAAAAATCTAGAAAAAATAGAGAATAATAATTTCTGTGAAATAAAATTTAAATACTTGATTTTTTATTTATAATCTTTATACGTAAATAGGAAAATATTTTAATCTCAAATATCACTTTCAAGCAAAATATTATTATGTCTATATTATTTTTTTAATTTGGCTAAAAATATTAAATTTGAAAAAATTACAAGTAATTAATTTTGAACTGGATCTAATCTCTTAAATGAAAATGAAATTGAACCAAACACTTGCATTAAAAATGTAAGTCAATGATAAAAACGAACACCGACACACATGAATAGCATTTTAAGTTGCAGGTGATTGACTCAGCGGTGGTTGACACCTCATCACACATTGTCTGATAATGAATGCAACTACTTCTTCTCAGCTTCTGCCATGCCAATAACAAAAAACCTTCCCTTCCATTCAACAAAATGGGCCACACCATAAACTATACTTTTCTTTTCCTTTACACTCATGCAACTTTCCATATCATCTTCAACAACCTTATCAATAACAAAAAAAAAAATGTCATTAATCTTCTAGGTTACTTCATAAAATAGGTTTTGGTTCAACTTTTTTCTTTTATTGTACTTAATCGTACATCGTTTAGAAGTTAAGATCTAAGATGATTTAAATATCTTTTCTTCTTTTCATTTTTTATTATGTCTTTTAAAGATAAAATGTTTAATTACTATTTTGTTTTCTGTTTTTGTTTAAAAATATTAAATTGATCCTCCGGTCTTTTTTTTTAGCTTCAATCTGGTTTTAATTTTTAAAAAATTAATACAATTTGATCATTTTCATTAATTTTTTTGAAATTAATTAAGGAATCTTCATTAAAATTGAAGTTGTTAATAAAGATGTTTTACTTTATTAATGTAATTAACATAATCATAGTGTCAATTTCAATAAAAGTCATTGATTCGTTTAAGTAAATTTAACAAAAATGATAAAATTGAATCAATTTTTTAAAAATTGAAATCAAATTAAAACTTACAAAAACTGAAGAACTAATTTAATATTTTTATACAAAAATAAGAACAAAAAAAATAATTAAATTAAGACAAAACTAGAGTCGACGTTTTAAAGAAAAAGGTTATGAATTAAAACAGGTTGTGGTTTAACTGCTCTCCTAATAAAATATTAACAACTAAAAAAGCTAATTTAGCAATATTTTATATTAATTTAAAATAAAAACATTGATTTTGTCGATTCAGTAAGCAATGGTGAACACGTATGTTTGCAGATTTGGTTTCCTTTGTGAAAAGTCCTTTTTGTCAACATCAAAGAGAAAGCACTTTGGTATACAAAAAGATTGCGTTTGAGTGAGCATTTGACAAAGGTAGAATAAATTATATTTCATATCTTACGATGTTGGTGTAAATAGTTGTGCTGTATTTTTCAGACCATCACACGCATAGATTTGTGTTTTTCAATCCAATTCCTTTAACTTGAAGAAAAATATCCAAAATAATTTCAAATTATTTCCTTGTGTAATGTGTATATATATTATATAAAATAACCAACATATTTTACTTAACATCTAATTCTGGTTTTATTAAAATATGTGACATTGGTCTACGATATTAACGAGTATCTATGTATATGGTTTTAAGCAAAAATCGAATTTATAATGTGGAGCTAATTACTTATAATTTTTGTTTAGCGAAAAAAATTATATAACTTTTTTTTAGAAATAAAAAGTAATATATTACCTTTACTAAATATTTTACTCGATATCACATTAATTAAGAGCAATCATAATTTAAAATGAAAATCTTATTTTAATTTGAGAAAGTTCAATTTTGAACTTCATTACGTGCCATGATCACACTTTGGCTCTAATAATCACTAAAAAAAAAAACTTAATCTTGTTCTGGTAACACGTTATGGTCCCCATTACTATGGCCCCAATGCCCAAAAGTCAACATAATCTAACCCTAATTCTTATTTTTAATTGCAAAAAGGTTAAAGCCATTTTTTAAGAATCTTATATTAATTTAAATCTCTTCCAATCATTCTATCATAATAGTGGTTGAAATTATAATATATTTATTTTAAACACACAAAATTCTTAATACAACGTCTATTTGTTTTTTATTTATAAACTTCGAAAACGAAACTTTATTCAAAAAATATTTTTATAATTTATATCGTGAAATGCTTATAAATTTAATTAGTTTACAATACTGAAGAAATTGTCATTGTTTTTTTTTTTTGGTTGTTTGTTGGCGATGCTGATAGTATTAAATTTCTCTTGTTTTAGGCTTAGGAATTCTCATAAAAGCCACGTGTGCCTCTTTTGCTTTTCTTTGTTTTTTTTTTTTTTTTTAATT
>Ga0214543_1009520_pt1 | contig 15024 bp, 15 predicted proteins | sample CNSS2metaG_FD_160094 | JGI IMG/M metagenome (GOLD analysis project Ga0214543, IMG submission 160094) | Root nodule microbial communities from cowpea collected in UCLA plant growth center, Los Angeles, California, USA - CNSS2 | ecosystem: Host-associated > Plants > Roots > Nodule | place: USA...
GAATCAAAATAAGAATATTTGGCACGTGACAGTTGAGGTTTATTATTTGATTATTTTTCAGGAATCAATCGGAGAAAGTGGACTTGTTGATCAAAACACTAATTAAAGAATTTCCATCGTGTTGAACGTCATTTTATAATTATTTGGACTTGAGTTAGTTTAAAATTTATTTAAAATTTATGACTGTATTTTATTTTATTTTATTTGAATTTATGATTAAATATTTATTTTTTAAATAATTTTGTAAATACCTGTGGGTACTCGTGGATATCCGCGGGTATGAAAAAAATAGACGGGTACCCGCATAACGGATACCCGACGGATATGAGTACAGGTACGGGGCAGATATTTATCTAGCGGGTAGGGTACGGGGGAGCTACTACCCGTACCCTACCCGCCCCGTTGACATCCCTAATCATTGCACACTCCTCTCTCTTCCTTATCTTGAGTAGGGGCGGCAATGCGGGCCGGCCCGCTTTTATTTTCTTTTTTTTTTAATTTTTTTTTATGATAAAACTTTCAATGTTTAAAAATTGGAAAACTTTAAGAAATTCACAAAATTAAGTAAAGACTTTGGGAAATTAGATGATAAATTGATAATTCAACATTTTCATCATATTCATACTATGACATACACAATGTATTCTTTAAATTTTAGCACATTAAAAATTACATAATACTTGTCTTTTCCAATTATACAAGAATTTGAAATGTTAATGCAAGAGTCCATAAAAGAAGTAATTAATATACACAAGTGCAATTTTTTTTTTTAATTTTATGCGGGCTTGCGGGCCGAGCCCACGCGGACCTGCGGGCTCACTGTCCTGACCCGTCCCGTGTTTTTTCTGAGGGCCTGCGGACCGGGCCCACGAACCAGGTCCTAATTGTCATCCCTAATTTTGAGTATAATATTATAAATCAATCTTAAGATATCTTTTCGGCGCGTGTATCTCCATGGAGATATATTATAAAAATCAGATATAAACAGAAATAAAAAATAAAAGCATAAGATATGATTAAGTAAGTTTTATAAGAAAATAAAAACAGAAAACAAATTTTAAACCGGGTTGACATATATTGATATATTGATCAAAAGTCAAAAAAACAAACATTGATTACTCACAAACTGGCCTCAAAATTTTGCACACTTTATGTTTACGTAAAACAATTATATTTCCTATTTATATATAATAATTATAGATTATTGGTATATCTTTTAAATAATTATATATTGGATCATTGCAATTATTTTATATTTATATCTTTTTACTTTCACTTTTATATATTTGTAGGGTTTTAAATAGTAAATAATAATTTCTTAAAAAAATAAAATTTATAATAAATGTTAAAATAAAAGAAAAAGAGATATAAAATGAATTCTCAATTCTTGTCAAAGACATAGAGTTATCCATTTAAAAATATATAAAATAATATATTTAAGTACGTTACATTTAAAACTAACAAACTAATATATAATCAACCATATTTAATAATATTTTAACCATATTTAAGATTTTATAGGTATGCAAAATTATACAAAATATAATAAATTATAAATTTAATTAAGAATTTGGTGGATGTATGTATTAATCGATCATTTGAGTTAACTGGCTTGATCTTAATAACTCAATTTTGATTTCTCCGGATATAATAGTTTTTCGAATAAAATGATATACAATTTCATAAAACCATAAACTAATATGAGAAAAAAAGATTGATTTATACATTTATAAATAAAAAAAGTAAAAAAGATGAGTGTAATCTAGTCACATTCAAAACCAGCGTACCTACTAATATGTAAACATGTATATCAAGGATTAAAATACATATAAAAATGTAAAATTAAAATTACAGTATAAACTTAAAAATTTTCACCTCATTACAAATTTGTATAAAATATAAAAACTATTTAACTGAGTTAACAAAAAACAGAATGATATATATAATTTAATATTTATATTAGTTTGTAAAAAAAATATAATATGTTTATTTTTATTTTTCTCCTATTCAGTTACAAATTGATAGGGTTATATATGTATTTTGGTCGTATTAAAATATTCACTCCACCTTATATAACAATTCATTATCTAAAACCCTTATTACAGTTTTATCCTTTTGGTGCATTATTGTACACTCATCTCTCTTCTCTATCCCAAATATAATATTGTAAATCAATCTCAAGATATCTTTTCGGGTCGTGTATCTCGGACGGAGATATATTATAAAAATCAGATATAAACGAACATAAAGGCATAAGATATGATTAAATCAGTTTCATAAGAAAATAAAAACAGAAAACAAATTTTGAACCGGGTTGACATATATTGATATATTGATCAAAAGTCAAAAAAACAAACATTTGATTACTGACCTCAAAATTTTGCACAGTTTAAGAATTGTTGATCATCATAGGTTGCGGCTGAAGAAAGAGAAGAGTGGAAAAGAGGAAGTGAATCAGAGGGGATGGACTACTATAGGATTTTGGAGGTTGACAAGAATGTCTCAGAGGAAGAATTGAAGAAAGCCTACAGAAAGCTTGCAATGAAGTGGCACCCCGATAAGAACCCAACCAATAAAAAGGAGGCTGAGATTAGATTCAAACAGATATCTGAAGCCTACGAGGTAACATCATCACTGGTCCTTGATTTGCTGTGTCGGTGTGCTAAAGATGTTAGATTTAGATCCTATGTTTGATTTGAGTCATTACTATTCTGTCTTGGTTAATTGTATTTTTCCTCCTTCAGTTCCTTGATCATTCACAAACCTTGACCTTGATTTTACGCTTAAACCTCGGTCATACTTTAACTGTATTTCGATGACACTGTTCCTAGTTTGACTTCAGTTATTGTTCATTTGTTTCTAACTTGGTCATGATTCAATCTTTTTTTCTTATTTTGTTGTATTTTTCAATCGGTGATGGTTGATCGATCACCTGAGCTGTATTTTCTTTCATGCTTTTACGCAAATCCTTATGTTTGTTTCAATTATTCATCTCTCTCCTCGAGTCTACTCTTCGTTGGAGGCAGTGCAAACTGTGAAATGAATATGAATCGGTATATCGGTTTGGTTATGTTGTTTGATGCAGGTTCTGAGTGATCCTCAGAAGAGAGAGGTTTATGATATGTATGGAGAAGGTGGGCTTAAAGGTGGAATGCCAACACGGGATGAAGGTATGGCTGGTATGGCTTCCTTCTTCCGAACCGGGGATGGCCCACAACCATTTAGGTTCAATCCCAGAAATGCAAACAACATTTTTGCAGAAGTGTTTGGGAGTTCAAACCCATTTGGGGGAATGGGGATGGGAAGGGGATTTGGGTGTGGTGGCAGAGGCATGAGGGGAGGATCGTGGGTATCAAGGTCTTTTGGTGGAATGTTTGGCAATGACATGTTCAGAGAAGGGAGGCCAATGAATGAAGCTCCACGCCGCAAGGCTTCTCCCATCCAAAATACACTGCTTTGCAGCCTTGAGGAACTCTACAAGGGGAGTACCAGAAAGATGAAAATCTCTAGAGAAATTGCACATGCTAGCGGGTAAGTGTTCTTTGCCTGTTATTTCAATTTACACCAATTTGTACTTGAGCCTTCTCTTAATATATATGTCTTCAACAGAATGAGTTCTGTTGTATCTTTTTGACATTTTTATCTAAGCCAAAAAAAATGTGATTGCGACTTTAGATGGTTGTCTGTTAGATGTCTTGATTTGTTGTATGTCCCTCTCTTTTTATATAATTGCGTCGGAGGTATCAGTTGGTGCTGCAAATTTAGCAATCTGTTAACTTTTCCCTTCTTCTTTTTTGGGTCAATGAGTTCTTGTGGTTGGATAAGGATTTGCTACAATCTTGATATGGTCATTGCATTTGTGCCATTACTCATTGTTGGTTCCGAAGTGTGATTGATTGAATATTAATTGGGAGAAATATAGGAATGGAAATAGCTAAGTGAGGTCAAGGTCTTGCCAAGCTTGGCTTGACCTGCTTTATAATCTCCTGACCCAATTTTGGTCAAGTCCATACCCATTTGGCAACACTTTTCAGGTTGGAATTTCAGGATGAGGCTGCCACTATCAAATTCCTAAACACACTTAAATGTTGAAGATATGCATGAAAGTAATAGGTGGTCAGTGATGTTGACTTTTAATTTATCACTCAACTGTGCAAAGGGTGCATACCCGACTCTCTCAGCTACCCTTTCTTCTGTTTGAGCTCTGCAAATTTTTCTCAATGATTAGAAACAAAAGCTTATTCTTTCACTTGCATCTGTCTATATAAGCACAGTCACATTGATATAATACATTTATGTTTGCAGGAGAGTTTTTCCTGTGGAGGAAATATTGAACATTGAAATCCAACCGGGATGGAAGAAGGGAACCAAAATCACTTTCCCAGAGAAAGGAAATGAGCAGCCAAATATTATTGCAGCTGATCTTGTGTTTATAATTGATGAGAAACCTCACAGTATATTTACAAGGGTTGGTAATGATTTGGTTGTGACACAAAAGATATCACCTACAGAAGCTGAAGCTCTACCAGGCTACACCATCCAACTTACAACTCTGGATGGCAGGGGTCTGAACATCGCCATAAACAACGCCACTGATCCAGATTACGAAGAAGTAGTCACCGGAGAAGGCATGCCAATTTCCAAAGATCCTTCAAAGAAGGGTAACCTTAGGATCAAATTCAACATCGAAATCCCAGACGTAGTCGGTGCCTGAGTGCCAACTGTGGCAGAGAGTATCTAGTGTATAATAATAGTAGTCTTTGGTGTTCACATTTTTCCCTTCTGTTTTTCCCTCTTCATTTAGATGGTATGTGACTGATGAAGTTTTTGAAGTGCGTCAATAATGTCATCCACGTAATTAACGATCGGCATATTAAGTATAATATTTTTTTTTAATTATGGGTGGCTGAGTAGTTCAACTGTGTGGCATGGAAAAATCATTAAGAAATAAGGTGTGCGGATTAGACCCCGTGTGGTGTATTAAAACACCACATGATTAAGTAACTGCTCAAATGATTGATATACTTTAGATTTGATTTTTAATTTCTTCATATTTCGGAGTACATAATCATTTCAGTTCAAAATAGACCAAACAATAAGATATAATAAAAATTTATTAATTAATGAGTATCTATTACAAAGAGGGGAGAAAAAAATTACAAAAACAAAATGAGGTTGGCTACTACTATGCCCTCTGCTACAAGACTTTTAAAATACAAGGCTCCATTTTGCATGGATAATATACACTAAATCTACCCTACCATAAACTCATCAAAGCCATGACACGACTTGGAGGTCAGGTGTTTGTAAAGCTGCAATATAAAAAATGTAACGCAGCCTTCAGGTGCGAATCCCCTTCATTGAGAAATTAAAATCCGATGTTCTAATCTGAAGAATCTTCAGACAAAGCTGAGTATGAGCCTCCAACGTTTACTACCCTATTTCCCATCCCATCTGAACCCTCACTCATAACATCCGCTTCTGAATCCTCATCTTCATTCTCTTCAATGCCATTGTCATTGTCGTCTTCAGAAGCATCCACATCTTCGTCACTCATTCCAACCAAATCCCTACTCCATCTGTTGGGGGGAACGCCGTTAAAACCTACCTCCCAGTTTCCTTGATCATATTCCACAGCTTGAGCATGGTCATAATCAGATTCTACCTCTTCGGCACTATTACTATTGTCAGCAGCAACCCCAATGTGCACTGGAGTCATGGGACTTGCCTTTTCTCTATCCCATTCCTCATCCAAGTTTTTCAGTGGTTCTCTATCAATCTTGGAGCTATGGTTGGCTGTTGTATGGCCCAGCAACAAATCTTCAACAGCTCGCTTTCCCACTCTCCGCTTTCTTACCGTTCGGCGACCTCGCCCAGCACCTTGTCCTTGTGTTCCTCGTGCCTGCTGTTTTAGTTTGTGACTTAGATTGACAGTGACCTTAGCATTCTTCCGACCACCATCTCGTTTGGAATTGTACACTCTTTTAGCCAGTTTTTTGCCCCGTCCTTGTTCATTAGTCCCTCGACTACGTTTATTGCCACTTCGTACAATTTTCTTAGGAACAGATTTATCTTTAGTGAATTCATCATGGTCGAATTCTGCTGGTTCAACCTCCCTATTAGATTTCAAGTGAGTATATCTTGATGGAAACCTCTGCAAAAAAAGTAAGTTAAATGTTAATTTGTCATCACAATATCATGAAAAATTTACAGATAAAAAGAACCAGACACAGGAAATATGACAAAAAGGAACATAAATTCAGGCGAACTTGACACCCAATCTGTTTCTAGTCTGTCGGACATTAGCTCAGCCTCAGTTCAGATTAAAATGAAAAGCTGCGGCAGAGCTTATGCATAGAAAAAATTTCATGATAACATTAATCCTGTCACATAAGACTAAAAGCAATACACTATAAAGGAAAAATTGAGACTCACTATGTATTCTCTTGCTTCTTTTTCCTCAGAAGGCTCTAGTCTTTCGGGCTTTACATAGCTGATGGATGAATCAATCTCAAAAAGTCTGAGAGACAAAGCAGCAGTTGTTAGTGGAACCCATGGAAGGACAGGAACAGATTCAGGATCAGTTGAAGCCGGCCCAGAACATTCTAACATACTGCTTGATCCCAACAATTCATCTGTTGTAGAGAAGTTAGATGACAGAAAATCTCGCCGTAGTGCTTTCTCAAATAGGGTCAATATCTGCAGAATGAATTGATTAATTCATACATGTCTGAGTAGGCATATCAGATCTACAGAAGCTAGAACTTTAAGAATTGAAAGGGAACCTGTATAAGTTCCTCAACAGAAGATGATTTGCTCAACTTTACACCCCAGTGCTTCCTAATATCATCGGTCCAATTTGTTCCAAATGCTTCAGATAGAACAGATACCTGTAAACATAAAAAGTACAATGTACTCCTCAAAGTCAAACTAACAGGACAAAATAACAGACTAAAATTTAATAGAAAACAGGGTTCCAGGTGAAAGCAGAGTTACCATTAACTCACCTCCATACAAGCCAACAGGAACTTAAGCAATCTTGTCCGCAAGGGAAGAGAGTATTCCAAAATACAATTATCTTTGGATAATTTGTCTCGACATTGAAATGCATGCTTAGAAAAATTAAATCCATTATTTGAGGAAAAGGTCCGGTGGCAGGAACTGCAATGGGAGTCTTCAACAAAATAAAGATCGAGACAGATATCACAAATGTCCATCTGAGGTTTGCATCTCTTTATCCCATATTTCATTGCACATAAAACTGATGAATTAGAGCATTCTTTCCACAACCACTTCTGAAAATCATGATACCTTCTCAAGGCAGCTTTCTTCTCACTTTCACTTTTCCCAAGCTCAATTTTGAAGGACGATGAAACTTCAGATGTATCAGTGTTCAAGTTATGGAGGATACTGCTAGGACTGTCAGATCCAGCATTGGGGTCAGGGATGGAAAATGGTTCACTAGCTTCAACTTTAATAGAAACTTCGCCTTTGCTTCCATTTTTGGCACAATCTGCATTCCTCTTACGAACGTTTTCTTTAAAGGAATTCTCAATCTTTTGCAACATTAAGCGCAAATGAGATTCCCTGAGCCCACGTGAATCCAATGATGTCAAAAGAGAATCAAAGGCCTGCATTTTAACAGTAGAATAAATAACATGGTAACTAAAACAAAGCATAATAAAGGCAACATATTTTCAACAAATTTGGCCCCTGAAGATTTAAATTAATCGCACATTTAAATAATAACGAAAAACGAAACTTACATAAAAGACATACAAAATAATTACCATGAATAAAACAACAGGCAAGCAAATGTTTAAATTTCAAAGGCTGAGGGTATGTCTTGTTCGATATCTAAAAGAAGACTTGCTGTGTCCTAAGTCCTAACATACATGCCATTAAAAGCATGCAATGGGATATAATAAACATGTCAAAATCAATTTACAATTTAGTTTATCAGCAAAGCAGAGATCATCTCGAGGAAACTACAGTTAACCCAAGATACCTCTTCAGAATCAATGAGCCACCACTTGCCATCATGACATTCAACAAAAATCCTGCCAGAACCAGGATCACTGCTAGATGCAGATGCAACAAACTGCCAATATCGATTACGTCTGCGATCTTGGCCAAGGGGTAACGACCTGTAGACATACATCTCCTCCGCTAAGTGGGCAAAATAAGATTTCAACTGTGAACGTGACCTTTTGGAATATTGTGCAGGTACTTGAGTCTGAGGGATGTCTGCACCAGTACCAATGACAAAATCTTGAATTGATGAGGACTTCTCCATAGGCATGCTTAGTGCAACAGGAGCTCCCTTTTGGTTCTCTGCAGTGCTGGGTGATGCTTCATTATCGTTAATATTAATGTCAAGCATTATTGGGCTTTGGTGTCCCTCCGCAGCTGGATATGTGTATTGTGTTTCAACTTTATTTCCAGTAAGAGATGGAAAGTCTAATTTACTAATATTATCATCTTTCAGACGAACTTTATCAATCTGTGCATCTGCCCACATTTGTTTCTTCAGAGCATTTGCTGATTCCAGTCGATCCTAAAAAACTCATCATGTCAACTTTAAAACTATAGAAAAATAAACTTAGAGAACACTTTAGACAGAAAAGATATTACCTCAAGGACAACACGGATTGAATTTCCTTCATTTGCCACACCAACCAAAGCAACAAGAGCATTTAGACGCTCCTCTACGCTGAGATCAGAATATTCTCCTTCTGCAAGTCCTAGAATCCAGGACTCTCCAGATATGCTTTCATCAATTTCCATATTATCTTGATCAAGATTCCCAGCATTTAAATCTCCACAAGCAACAGGTCTAGTGACAGAACTGGGACAATCAGCACCCGTTGAACCATTCTTAGGAAGACAGGGTAAATCTGTATCAAACTCATTTTGAATAAGATCTATGTTGTGACCCAAATTTTCTTTTCCATTTGATGAGCAAATGTTTGTGTCATCATACTGTTCAGAATTTTGGTTTGCACTCAAAGGATTCACTAAATCATCATCTTCAGGATCCTCATCAACTTCATCACTTTCTGACTCCTCTTCTCTTTCAACATCATCAGCATCTTCACCAGCTAGAAACCCATTTTCAAATATCTGAATTTTCTTTCTTGCTTCTGAAAGAATGGAATCAGCATCAGCAGGATCTTTTCTGAATGCATCTCGTACACAATATGTTGATGGAGCTATTCTTTCAAACAATTTAGTGTCTCTTGTCAAAGCAACAGAAATTGATGCTTCAGGAGTCTTGCTGGTCGTTAGGTCTCGAAGACCAGATTTCTGAAAAGAAAAGAAACATAAGGACAAATTTGACAATTTTAGAAAGAGCAACTGCTAAGAAGATAGGCATTTCACCTGAATTTTTTCTGCAAGCTCCAGTACTGTCAAGCCCTTGCTACCCTCCAATGAGAGAACATGAAATGCTGCAAATTTAACTGTTCCAGGAGTTAACCGGTGCCTTGATCTTCGGGGAGCTAATAGACCTCTCTCTTGCATTTTGGCCACAGCACTTTCAGCTGCTGAACCATTACGAAGTGTAGAAATGATATCTACACAACTTTTTCCCTGGAATAACAAATACATTTTGAACCACTTAATCAGAGTAAAGACATAAATCCATTGCCTAAAACAATTGAAAAAAAACGAATGCTCCGTGAGCTGAAATGATAACACAAATGTTTCAGCCTATGGGCACTACAATGTCGCAGCATCCATTTAACATAAGATCTTGATCTAAATATTTATACGCAAATAAAGAAAGTGAACCTCGTCTTTATCAATTGCATATGACCATGCAATACTTCTTTTCTTCAGATGCGGTCCTAATCCTGCAGACAGTGCTAACTGTCGGAAAATTTCTGGCCATGTCAACTGATTCAAGTTCTTCTGCCAATTTCGTATGTCAAAGCCCCATGCATATGCCTAAACCATAATGAAGACGAATTCGTCTGAGTCAACAGTCTCAGGCCAAACTAGTATGTCTCAAAAGGAAAAATAAAATTTAAGATATATTTCAACTTACTCCTTCCACGATCTCTGGATGGCCACCTCCAGGATTAGCAGCTCCGTTTTGATTCATCCCCAATCCTGTAGAAGGTGTCCTAGCAACATCTTCAATGTCCTTTATTATCACCTTGAGAAGAGCCACATGTATCTCGCCCAACAATCTAGAATCCTGCAATCAAATGGTTTGAACGGAACACACATAATAAGCAAGAAGTGCACAAAATTCAGTTCATCTGCAGTACAAAATCAATAACAAAGGTCAAATTTACTCACATAGTCATGAAATGCCTGTACAAACTCATCAAGAGTAAAAGGCCATAAATCAAGAACATCAGCAAAAGTAATCAAGAATCTCCAAACCTGAAATAGAGGAGTAGAACACAACTTTCAAACCTTAAATTCGGAATCCTCAATTTTAAGCTTAAGAACAATAAAGAACAATATGAATTATCTCAGAATTACATATAAGATCTGAACATAAATAACCTTCACTATCATATACAGGTAGATGAACAAATTTAATCAAACATTTCAAATCATGGACTAATATAAACCAATGTCAGAAACTGAGAAAGAGTAAAATTCCTCTTCCCCGTTTGGGCAGAGCACCAGAGCCAGAATTAACTGGTTCACAGCAAAATTAACATACACTTTCATATAATGGTGAAAGAGAGGAATACAAACATACCATGAGAAGGTTGCCAACATTCTGTTCTGAGTTGCTCCAGGGTTGGATAGCAAATGGTTTTCTCAGCTTTACACTTTTGGGGGGAAATACACACAATGAATCTGCAGTTCAGCAAGAATTAGTAATAGAACCTAATTATGTAACATTATAAAGAGCAACATCATGATAATTGCTCACCCCTAAATGATTCAAGGTTCTGCAAAGTATCAAGATCAATATGAATAATAGAGGAAAGCCCTTTGCTTGCAGCAGCCAACTCCATCAATTCCAGTTGTTCATCCTCAATAAGCTCCATAGATTCTTTAGCTATTCTCCGAGCATTTGCCTTCTCAAGTGCAGCTTTCCTCCTCTCTTCCTCCTTCTCTTTGCGGATCTCTTCTTTTTGCCTCCTTTTCTCAGCCTTTTTTTTACAAAAGACAGCAAGAAAAAGGAGCAATGTACATTAAAAATCCAGATTGTTTGAATATTTGCCAATGGATTATAACCAATAGGGTTTAAAAAATTACTCTCAAATGTTCTTTCAACAAAAACTTTTCCCTACGCTCCATTTCCCGCCTTTGCTCACGTTTTGATCTTTCCTCTTCTCGCTGTTTCTCACGCAACAACCTCTCTTCTTCCTTCCTTCTCTCACGATCTTGCCTTTCCATTTCCTTCTTCAATCTCTCTTCACTCTGAAAGGGAGAGGGGAATAGAGGGTTAGCTAAAGAGAAGGGCATGTCTTTTAAGATCTATAACATGTACCGTGGCAAGGTAGGTGGCTAGCAAAACAGCCGTTTTAATAAAACATTAAAACCTTTCGTCTGAGGTTATCTTGTTTCTCAAGCTCTTTCCGCATCCTCATTTCATAAGCTTCAACTTCCTTTGCAACTCTGGCTTCATCAATCTACATAAACAACGTCAAAAATATAGATCATCCTTCGCAAGTAATATTGTTTTAACATAGCCAAGGAAAATGACAAAAAATACTTGACAAAAATTACAAAATTCAAGTAATACCTTCCGTTTCCTCTCCATCCTCAATACTGCATCATTATGGGATACTTGCCCACCAGGTAAAGCATATGGAATTTCTTGTCCAACAATTGGGTGATCAGTAGTATAGTGGGAGTTCATTCCAGTATTAGTTATGTTTATGTGAGGTTCCCTTTTGGGTACAACATCATTTTCTCGAGGGGGAGATGGATAGGGAATCACTTGCTTGTCCTGTGGTTGAGACAAAAGACGAACACGAGAAGAATGACTTTGAGGAGCATGAATTCTAGGTTGTTCATTTCCAAGGGGAAAAGGAGTTCTTGCCGGACCCTCCATTGGTTCATGTAAATGGGGCAGGTTTAGTTGTCCAAAAACATCAGCTCTAATGCCAGACTGGCTTGGAAGAAAGGGATATTCATGGAATGTCCTTGCTATTGCCTGTAACGGATTCCATTTAAAACCCAAATATCATATTAACAACAAAGAGAAAGAGTTGACAATAAATATGATCAAAATATGAAAAGATAAAAGCCATTTTTTCTCAAACATAAGTAAACTGAGGAAAGACTATTAAGAGCATTAAAAAACATTGTGAATGAAAGCATTTAAATAAATATACCCCTGACTAAATTAAAAAATAAACAGCAGCATACAAAGGGAATGCGTAACAACACATGTGCATTAAATTTATTTATTCTTTCAGACAAATAAAATCCAAATAAACGATAGAGGCTAAAGTACTAATATGCCTGATATCACAATTCAAGCTGATAGTACCACTATGCCTTAGGAGAAACGGTGAAAAACTAAATACCAAATAGTGCAGCAAAAAAAGAATACCCTAAATCCTAAATAAAAGAATACCATTATATACAGACATGAAGGAAAAAAATTAAAAAATGTGCCAATCTTGATAACTAAATCACACAATCACGATTAAAAAAGGGTTTTCTTTTAACATGCACCTCAATCATAGTTATCAACTTCAGACAGCAGTGGGAACTTACACCAAAAATGCTCTAGGATAGAGCATAGCAGGATGAAAGCTATTTAAAATTTTTATAAATATATATTTACATATATAATCAATACTATGTACTGTACATAGTTAACTATAAAATGCTCCAAAAATTGCCAAATTTAATGGCATATTAAGAATTGTCTAAAAAATTCATAGATCTTAAACAAAAAATGCAAGTAAATAACACAAGTTAACAAAAAGTAACACTAGGTACAGATAAGTAAACAGACTAACAGAGAACAGACATGGCGACTCTTTTCAGAAGAGAAAGAAGGCTGGACTTCATTGGCAGTGGCCTGAGATGCAGTGATCTATGGCAGAGATGAAAGGGGGAACTAGGGTTTTACCTTTCTAGGTCTGACCAACGCTAAATGTCACTTACATACTAGAGCACGAGCAACATTGGGTTTCATCCCCCATCAAGATTGCACCACTGTTGTGTGCAACAGAACCACAATTTGGATGCCATGACCATAAAAACAAACACACTTCGAAATGGCCACTCCACGCAAAGATTACACATGATTAATAACCCAGAGCTCAATACAAGACTGATTTGATGGGATACTGAATTTTGGGCTTAAGCCCAATCATTGATATGAAAAGGACAAGAACTGATTGTTGGATTCAAGTCCAATGAAACCAATGATCTGGAAGGTTTATTACAGAAGCCAGAAAAAAGATAAACTGAGAGGAAGTTAGGAAGAATACTAAGGTGCCAAGTTTGCCACCCGAAGGAGGATAATAGGGTGTTGAACGGACTGTATCATTTTAGAGCAATGCTGTTATTTGAGAGTCTTGAACTCTGGATGATGACAAATAAGCTTGAAGTGAACTTCGATTTTCAGTCAACTCCAGGGGTAATATACAGTTGCTTCCTTTTCTGAATATTCTGTGCCCTACCATAATTTAACAGACAAAAACACTAGAAAGTTACAGCATAACGAAAACCAACCTTATTTGTCCTAACATCATGTCTTTCATACATTTTATTGTCATAGGCAAGACTAGGCCGCTTTTGAGGATCTGTAACAGCTGCACCAAAAGAAAATACTAGAACTATAAGTAGCCAATCAAGGCACATGCACCCATAACAAACAATTATTCATCAAGTAAACCCTCACTTCAGTATCTTAAATTATTGCATGCATTAGTCCTTCTAGTCGCCTTAGCAAAACTTCACATTGGTCCCAAAATTTGGAAACATTCATCTCCGTATAGTCCAATGTGAAAGGTGTACCACAAATATAGCAACTAAAGCGGAGATTAAGCAAATTTATCAACTAGAATGATCAACAGATACTTATCAGATTAAAATGAGAGTTCATTCATTGATCATCAGCAACTTATAACATAAAAGTAATGCTTTTTAAAATTCTTTAAGGTTGAAAAACAGCCAGAAGGATGACAACAAAATCAAAATAAGAACCTTACACCCCTTTCTGATGATACACTTAAACTGAACACCCTAGACACTAGTTGATCCCATTACCGCTTCACAAAATAAAAGCCACATACATATAAAAAATTGAAACTCCGTAGTTCACATCAATATCATCAAACCTATGTACTAACATACAAAGAAAAGTCAGTAAACAAAGCATAGAAGGCTAGTTCGGTAAACGGTTGAATTGCATATCCCATAAAACCCCAATAATTTAAAAAAATAAAAAATAAAAAATAAATAAATAAATATAAACAGGAGTTAAAAAGAAAACACACTATTATACATTGATAGCGGTCACTAAATTCAACCCAAATACACAAACATCCACCTAGTCAAAGAACCAAAGACCATACCTAAGGGTGCCCCAAATGCATCTGGTGGCAAGGGATCAAACTCGACTCCAAGAATAGGTCCATCTTCCCTCAAAGGCTCCCCCAACTGAGCCTCCACACAAGCAATTGCTCTAAGCTCCATTATAGTCTGTGGCGACTCATAGTAACCCCCCCTAGGCACCACATTCCTCAACTCCGAACGGGTAAACGGACTGGACCCTGAACCCGACCCGGATCCGTATTCAGCACCCACTTCAGAAGCTAGCTTGGGCTCCTCAACCGGAGAATCAGTTAACGCCGCAGCCTTACGCGGCTTTTTCAACGGCAAGTCCTTCTTGTCCTTCAACCGCCGGTGACAGAACCACATCTGCAACTGCCGATCCGACAACCCCAACTTCTCAGACAACTCTGCTCTCATCATCTCGGACGGGTAATTCTCCACTGACCAAAAGTACAAAAATAAAAATAAAAAATCAGTGAACAATAAACCTATAAATTGAACAAGAAAAAAAAAAAAAAGCTTAACAACCAA
>Ga0214543_1009522_pt1 | contig 15021 bp, 8 predicted proteins | sample CNSS2metaG_FD_160094 | JGI IMG/M metagenome (GOLD analysis project Ga0214543, IMG submission 160094) | Root nodule microbial communities from cowpea collected in UCLA plant growth center, Los Angeles, California, USA - CNSS2 | ecosystem: Host-associated > Plants > Roots > Nodule | place: USA...
TATTATTTTATATATATATATATATATTATATATATATATATATATAATATATATATATATATATATAATATACATATATAATCTATCCATATATATATATTACATATATTATATATTATATATGTATATTATATATATATATATTATATTATATATATATATATTATATATTTTATATATATATATATATATATATATATTATATTATATATATGTATAGAGATGTCAAAATTGGTTTCAACCCGTGAGCCAACCCGGCTCACCACGGGTTCGAGCCGGGTTGGGTTGAGAAAAATTCAACTTTTTCAAAAGTGAGTTGAACTCAACCCGGCTCACTTAACCCACGGGTTAAACGGGTTCGAGCCGGGTTGAAGGTGGGTTGGCTCACCTAACTCACTAATATTTTTTTACAATTTTTTTAAATTTTTTTTAAATTTTTTTTAAATTTTTTTTAAATTTTTTTAATAATTATTTACTACTATTATATTTGTTCACAATTTCATATTTTTAAATGCTAAAATGTTGCTTAATTATATTTGAATAGTTTGAATGTTTAATTAATTTGATTGTCGAGTTATATATGTTGATACTTTAATCTTTAATTATAATCTTTATACTAAATTACTCAAGTAACAGTCTTATAAACAATTTTTTCTAAATTAGCATGAAAAAAATTGTATAGTTTTTTAATTTATATTTTGTTGAGTAGCATGACAGAAAATTTGTAATATTAGCCATTCTTTCTTAGACTATATGGATACTTTCTTGAAAATAATTCTTCATATATTGGTGGTGAGCATGATCAAAATATTGGTTCTTGATTTTGCTATGATTGTTATCTCATGGGTTACTTAAAAATTTATTTAAATATTTGAATACTAATAAATAAATAAATAAATAATTTTTTTAGGTGGGTTGGTGAGCCAACCCACTTAACCCACCAACCCGTGGTGGGTTGAGCCGGGTTACAAAATTTCTGGCTCACCATAAAGTGAGTCGGGTTGGGTTCACTCATTTTCAACCCGGCTCATGGTGAGCCAACCCGTGTGAGCCGGGTTGGCTCACTTTGACATGTCTACTCAAGAGTGATCAAGAACAATTCCAAATGATTATACAAACATGCTCAATGCTGCAAATGCCATAGAAACATGCAAGAACATGAAAAAGATTATTAAAGCACAAGTTCTTGAAACTTTAAAATGAAAATGCAAAAGAGAAAGGTTAGAGAAGAGAGGACACCACGAGATTTTTATACTGGTTCACTCAAACCTAAGCTACATCCAGTTTGTCAAGGCAACCTTAGCTTGACTTTGCACTATTTCAAAAGTTTTACAAAGTATCCACCCTTACACTTCCAAAATATGCAAAAACACCACAAAAGACTCTTGAATCACACAAGAATCACACCAGCACAACAAGAACCCTCTTGCAGACCTAGAAAACCACCAGGCACACACACAAAGCTTGAGAAAGATCAAACCTTAGTGGTAGCACAACCTAGCCTACCACAAACCACTTTCTCCAAGCTTCAAACCAAGCCAAAAGCTCCAAGAATTGATCCAAGATCAATCTTCAACAGCTGCAACACGTATGATCACGAAGGAGAGAGTTTTCACAAGTTTCCAGAACAAAATCGTGCTCTAAAATGATAAATAGACCTCTCTTTCGAAAATCACAACTTTTATAGTCAAACTATTACGAAATTCAACAGGTTGATTTTCAAATCAATCGGTTGATTTCACTTGACTTAAGTAAACTCAGTCGATTAAAAACTAAATCAACTTATTGAATTTGTTGCAGTTTAAGACTATTGCAACCAACCTTTTAACCTGTTAAAAAACCATTAAACAGATTAAAAGAGACATTTTAACCTGTTGAAAAACCATTCAACGGATTAAAAGACACACCTAAGACCAAAAACATCTAATTAATGCTATAAGGTATACAACATGAATTACAACTTTAAAATACACTTTCTAAATGATGTAACTACATGGAGAGAACACGTTCTAGCCTTGATCAACATGGTTATCATCAAATCACCTTTCCTTCATCAATGTAGGCTTCTTTCCAATGGTAATGGCTTCAAGATAGTTCAAAAGAGCTTCATTCAATCTTCATCAAATCTTCAAGAAGCAAACCACCTTGGCTTCACATGTCAACATTTGGGATGATGTGTTAAATGGTTTTTTTGTTCTTGTTAATGTTGTTAATGATGCATAGGAACCAAAGCTCTTTTCACAATGGACTATAGAGGAAAATAGACGAGCTCAATACGATGTTAAGGCTAGAAATATAATATCATCTACACTAACTCTTGGTGAATTTTATAGAATTTCAGTGTGTACAAGTGCCCAAGAAATGTGGGAGATTTTACGAGTAACCCATGAAGGAACAGATGATATTAAGCATGCAAGGAAAAACTCATTAATTCAAGAATATGAGATGTTCCGAATGCAACAAGGCAAAACCATCTATGATGTGCAAAAGCATTTTACGCACATCGCCAATCATCTTTCTGGTTAGGTAAAATTTTTTATATTGATGAATTAAATATTAAAATTTTGAAATCTTTGAACAGGACATGGCAGCCAAAGATTACGGCGATCATTGATTCTCAAAATCTTACAACAATGTCCATGGAAGTTCTTTTTGGTAAGTTGAGAGAGCATGAACTTGAACTTGGACGTTTAAATGAAGAAGAAGACCAAGGAAGGTAAAGGAACATAGCTTTCAAATCTGAGATTGTAAAAAGCAAAAGCTCAAAAGAAGATGATGACTATGATGATGAGAATATAAGTCTTGTGATAAAGAAATTCGCAAAGTTTATGAAAAGAAAAAATAAAGGTCATCACAAAAGGTATAAAAACGAAAACCAAAACTTTGTTTCAAATTTCAATTGCTATGGGAGTGGTGAAATAGGTCACGTAAAAGCGATATGCCCAAATGCTAAAAAGGGAAAAGAGAATAAGGGCAAAAAGGTTTTCAAGAAAAAGAAATGGGAGGATAACGATTCTTCTTCAAGTTCTTCTTCAAGTTCATCCAGCTCTAGTGAATCTGATGAGGAAGCAAATATATGTTTGATTGCTGACCATGACTCTTTTGACAGTGAGGTAAGCTCTTGTGGTGAAAATGATTATGATGCTCTATATGATGCATTTCAACAATTGCTCTTTAAATCTAGTAAATTAGATGTTGCTCACAAGAAATTAAAATTTGATTTTAAGGACTTACAAAGTAAGTTTGAAAAGTCTCTTAAAGAAGAAGAAGTCTTGAAAAATAAAATTTCAATTTTAGAAAATAAAGAGACTAAAATTATTAAATGTGCATCTTGTAAAAGCTATATGTTTGATTTAAATATTCTAGAAAACAATTTGAAGATGCATTAGAAAATAAAAGTGTTAAAAAGCCTAATTTTAAGAAAAATGATTTAAGTAACAACAAGCAAGCTCCTAAGAATAAGAATAAAAGATCCCATAGGGTGTGGGTGGAAAAAGGTAAGCCTTATTATAGGAATATAAATTGTGTAACATGTTTTTATTATATGCAAAAGGGGAACACTTCAAATAAATGTAGAATCAAACATTTTGATTTCCCTAATGGAAGATGTGCTTGGATTCCTATTATAAAGTAACATGTCTCTAACCTCAAAGGACCCAAAGAAGTTTATTGGGGACCAAAATGTTATTGTTCTCTGTCTCGCAGGTTATTTCAAAATCAAGAAAGTCCCTTTGCATGTTCAAGAGCTAATATATTTATCAAACTTTTGGTATCCTAGTGAGTTCTATGATTTTATAATGGGTTTGGGATTTTTAGATATGTGAAAAAGTCATAAAAATCATTAATTTCAGTGTTTTCCAGAAAACTCCGATGAGGATAATCGATTATCTCAGAGGATAATCAATTATCAGCAAATATGGAAATTTTTGTGCTTGGTTATGAAACAATAATTGATTATCTTAAGCTGATAATAGATTATCTTGCATAGTAGGACGCATATTTTCAATTTTTTTACCGTTTGAGTGAGCTTTTCGAAAATTTAGACCATAAGCAACAACTAGGTACTTCATAAATGCAAATTAGTACGTTGGAGTTCATTTTGTTAATATAACATTTCCTTCCTTAAACTCATATTTTTGAATATTTAGAGTCTTTGATTAAGGAGGAGTCTTTGATTAAGGGGGAGTATTTGTTCTTAAAATGTTTGTGTTTATCAAAAAGGGGAAATATTACATGTAGGAGGAATATTATATCTTAAACAATTTTTTAAGAGGAACTTAAGTTATCTAATTTAAGGGAGTTGTCTAAAGAATTTCATTTTTGATTATGATAAAAAAGGGGGAGATATATTTGTGTTATTATCTTGTGATAAGTGGTACCTATTTAAGGGAAAGATATGTGTTTATTGATAATACCTTATGTTTTAAAAAGGAGAGAAAAATTAATTATCTTTTATTTGGATTAACTATTCTTTTCTCTTAAGTTGTTTATTAAGAGCATGACATATCACAAGTCTTCAGCAATTTTTTATCATAATCAAAAATGGGGAGATTGTTGACAAAAAGAAGAAGATGAACATCTTCCTCCAGTAAAGAGTTTTGATGATGATGATGATGACTTATGAAGAAATATAGAAGATTTGATGATGATGCATGGAAAAATGTTGAAGACTTAAAAGAATGCTTCGATTCAAGAGATACATTGAAGAATTAGGGGCTTAGTTATTTAGGTCTTGTAATATGTGTATGTTATTTAAAATAGTTAAATTAGTATGTCAAGAGTCAAAAGGCAAAACCTAAGTAGTAGAGCACCAAGAGAATTTTATTTATTTGCAAAACTCACTAGAATTATCAATTATTCTTAGTGATAATCGATTATCTAAGTTAAAATTGATTTTTGAGAAAAACCTCTATGATAATCGATTATCACCTACTGATAATAGATTATCCTGGCTGATAATAGATTATCACAGCGAGAAAAAGTTTTTGGAAAAGTTTCTGTGATAATCGATTATCACTTATGATAATTGATTATCTATGGCAGTTGTGACTTAAATTTTCATATTCTTAACCTAATTTCTAAATAGGCTTCTATAAATAGAGTGGTAGGATTTCATTATCAAATACAGAAGTTAGAGAAGTCTGAGTACTTGAGAACTCTTTGTGGGAAGGCTTTGAAAAACCTACTGCGGGTAAAGCGATAACTTTCATCAAGTGAGATCTTGAGTGATTCAGTGCTGCTGCTGTTGCTAGGAGAAGCCAGTCATCCTTTGTGTGATTCAAAGGAGGTGTTAATTCCTTGTGTGATTCAAGGAAGCAGTTTCCATCCCTTGTGGATTTCAAGGGAGGCGTCTTCATCTCTTGTGTGATTCAAGAGAGTTGTTTTCTAAACCTAATATTTCTTATCATTGATTGTAAATTTGGTTTATTTTAGTGATTTAGTTAATCTTGTTTTTGAGAGATTAACAACTGGACGTAAGGTCTTTTGATCCGAACCAGTATAAATACTTTGTGCAATTTTCTCTTCTTTGCTCTCTTTATTTTATTGTGTTTATTAAAATAAAGGAAATAATTTTAATTGATTTTTGATATTAAAAGGGAAAATTTTAAGTATTAATTTTAATATTAAGAACCCAATTCACCCTCTCTTGGTTTTTGTTCAAACACTAATCATTCCGCTGCAAGTTTTCAACAAAACAAAACCAATGTCTCCAAATCTAAAGGTTGTTTAACCAAAGTTTTCTAATGAGAAATATAAAAAATATATGATTGAAATCTAAAGGTCTTGCACAATCATCTACAACTCCTAGTTTGTCAACAACTAACGTTTCACAATCTGTCAAAAGTTGACTCATGCTTCTAATCATATTTTTCGTAACACCTCTTTGTTCTCTTCTCTTTCCTTTTCTTATAAAGTGCACTTTAAACTTAACTTAATCTCACAAAATCAATTTATAAGGTGATGTTTGCACCTACTTATATACTATAACTAGAATTTTGACCCGTGCAACGCACAGGATATTTTTTTAGATGAATGAATTTTGTTTTTTAGTAAATGAAAAAAATTAAGAAGTTAAAAATAGATATTAAAAGTAATGATAAATATGATTTAAAATAAAAGATATCAATTTTATCATGTTTATAAATGAACGTAACATTTATGAACATCCAAGATCATAACAATATTAATTGTAGTAATTATTATTTTGTTCAATATAAAGTTTTAACTTTTTGAACATTTATATATGTACATATTATGAACATCTATACAAAACTTCTGATTGATTTCATGGGTCAGAAGACCATTATAATTGGCAATATAAAATTGATATAACTTTATTAAATTTAAAATTGGATTAAAAAAACAAAAGAATGTAATACAATAATTGACAAATAACCGGACTAGTATAAGATTAATTTGTATACCTCTTATCAAATATTTTTAAATATTTATTTGTAAATCACATTTGTAGTTGTAGTGGTTAGTTACATTTTCATCTTCATCCATAATTAGTATTTTCAATCCAATCTTCTTTTCTATTTCACTCTAGAAACTATTACATATAGTTTGTCCATGAGTGAATATAGGGCGAGGAAGATAAAATCCAAATTTAGAGGGAGTTTGTCCTTATCTTTTGTTACATACCTTTCACCTAATTAAATTAAATATTACTATAACTAAAATTCATTTCTCAATAAAAAATTAATATAATTAAAATCCATCTTCAATACATCATCCAAATTTTCAATTAAAAATTAATACAATTATAATTTCCCAACTTTGCAACCACAATTTTATATAGAACCAAAACATAATAACGTTTAGTATTTATTAATTATAACATTAGTATTTATTACTTTTCGTATTTATTAATTATAATGTTACTATTTATATTTCTTGTATAAAGAAATTTATATTAATGTCATTGTGAACACGGATAAAATGATTTTTTTTCCTCTTTTATTTTATTTTAATTCTTTTCGTATTTCTATATTTTATTACCTTAATTATTTTCATACACTGTATATAAATTTTATTGATGAATACCGATAAAAAATTGCTTCTTTTAATTGTTTTCCTTCTTTTACTTTATTTTAATTCTTTTCGTATTTCCATACTTATTATTAAACAAAAACATATATAAATTATTTCAAAATTATATATTAATATTTCGTGTTTGAAACAAAATAATATTTTTTTAAAGTACACAATATAAAATAAAGTACTAAAAAATTAAATTAAATATTAAATTATGTAATTAAATATAAATGAGAGTTTAAATACCTTCTTTTTCAAAAATATAAGTGTTAAAATAAAATCATTAATTGTTCTACATACTTAGAAAAATCTACAATTATAAAAGAAAAACCTAAAATTTATCGTATCATGAAAAAAATCAGCAAAAAATAAAGATATGAGGTTGACATCCTCTGATTGCCCACATACTCACTGCTGATGTCTCAAACAATTATCCTTTATCGTTCATTCAGATTAACTATTAGTTTATTGTTTCTTATTATTTGTTTCTACATAGTATTTAATATAGAGATGTTTTCTTTTTAAATTTTCTCTGATGTTTTCTTTTTTCATTATTATAAATATAAATATTTTCATTATTATTATCTTTATACTAAAATATCCTCTAAATTTAACTTAAATATTAAAACATAAGCAATTTTATAATGAATGAATTTAACAATGAGATAATAATTTTAAAATACCATAATTCACTTATAATAAAACATTCCAAATCAATAATATATATTAAGAAATTCTTCTTAACATGTATAATTGAGTATTAATGCTCATTCATAACAACATTTTAAATACAATAAAAATGTTTAAGAGTACCTCTTAAAATATATTAATTACAGAAATAAATTTTTGACTTACTTTCGTAAAAAATTATGCTATAAAACATTCATGACGAAATAAATTTAAATATAGTTTTAATTATTTTTTAACTGAACAAAAAAATTAAACTAAATTATAATTGAACCAATGTTTTCGTAGTAACCAAATAACATTTCTTCCCCAAATCACTCACTGCTGCAACCGTTTTTATTAGAAATATAATTTTGTTTGATGAATGTTTCTTAAAAGGACGGTAGGTACATTTGCTTTTAATTTAACTTTATTAGAGGCAATTTCTTCGACATCTAATACCATTGAAAAATTTTATTATTCACGTTGAATTTTATGATGCTAGTAAGGTGTGCCTGAACTTGAAACATATATTGATTTGAAAAATAAGATAAAATTTATTAAAATAAATATCATGATAATCTGATTTTTTTATTTATTTTGGTGATGTAACTAAATTTGTAAACAATTTTATCATACATAGCACATATTATTTCTATGTCTGAGAGTCCTATACTTAGTGATTTTACATTGTATTGGAATATTACGAAATCATTTCATGAAATTTATGTGACTTCTTCAAATCAAACCATGTGAGTGTAAATTTATGTTCTTTAAATTCTCAAATTTTTTTTCAACTCTTTGACTCTCTTCCAAACTGAGAAAAACCAACACAACATTTTTGAGTGAAGTTATGTTCATAAAAAATTGGGTAGGCAAAATTAAGAGCAAGAAAAATCTACACTTTACAATAATTTACCATTAGACAATTAGATCAACACAAAAAATAGCAAATTTCTTTGTTATTTCTCCTCGTAAAAAAGCAAGTAGTAGTAGTTTCATTAAGTTGATCCATATTGTTGAACTTAATTTCTATAGCAATTAACTTGATCCATCTTAAGCAGCAAACAAATTAAATTTATACTTTGAAGCATAGGAATGAAAGTAAAAAAGTAAACAACTTCTCTTTCCTGCCCCTGATTTGGATAAATCATCCAGATTATTAAAAGCAAATTTATTTCAATGTATATCAGAGTCTGATATGCCAACAATTTTCAAAAAGTAGTGTCAAAGTTGTTTAATTTATGTGCAAAGTATGTATAGTATGCCAAACTTGTAGAATAAATTTCATGAAAAACTATTAAGACAAATTATAAATAACTATGTTAGTGTTTTACCAAAAATTGATGAAAAAAGATGATGAGGTTTACCAAAATAGACTTTCCAAATCTTTCGTCTCCTAGTTTTCTGCAAGGATAAAAAAAGTTTGTAGTCTCTTAAAAGTGTTTACTTCCTTCTCAAATTCTTCTAAAGAGGAACTATGTGAGATTATTTTAGAAGATAGTACAAAATCTGCATGAAGATAATTCCTTTTCATTAGATAACCATAATACAATTACTCCCGTCTCAACTGCAACAACACCTAGCACGAATCATTCAAATTTTTAGTTTGTACATATACATTGTGAAAATTTTGTTAGGAACAAATTAGCACCACTAAAAGACAACAAACATGAGATAATAAATGTCCAAATATGATAAAATTTTCCTTGTATTAACAGAAAATTTTGAATAAGAGGAGCTTGGAAAAGCCTCCTAAAGCAAAAGCCACAAATTCTTTGTCATCCATATATCCCACTAAAAAGTTTGAAGATTCATCAGTCAGCATAGTACCAATGATCTCAACTTTTTGGTCTTTTAGTTCTCCAAAAACACCATTTTACACCTTCCTCTCTAGCCTCCATAGTGGCATTGTCGTGTTCGGTTGGATCGATTGGATTTGACTTCATTGTTTGGAATTGGTTACCCAAAAACTAAAAAATAAAAAATACAAAAATACAAAAAATTTATAGCAATAACAAAACTAACACATGCCAATAATAAAGAACAGAGTAACATAAATAACCAAATAATACTCCATCGTAGAATAATAAAAATCATACCTTTTAAAAACCAAATCTTTTTAAAACCAATTTTGTTCTTTTGGTTGAGAGTTTTGCCTTCATCTTTCAAGAATTTTTCAGTTCTTTTCTTTTCATTTTGGAAGATATCTTACATCTCGAAACAAAAACTAAGATAATAGTAGAAGCTTCATGTCATAAAGAAGCTTCACAATCCAGAAGCCCTATTGGTGAGGACATTGAGAAGAAGAAAGTGGAACAAAATGTCAACAAAAAGTGGAAGAAACAAAAAACATAAACCATGTAAATAGAGAGATAGAGAGCCATGACAAAAAGAGAAAAAAAAAAACCATTAAGGAGAGCAAGAATGAAAACCAGAACTTGAGAGAAATCCAGAGCGTAAAGCCAAACCCTAACTCAAAATCTGAAAAACAAAAAAATTATACAAAAACAAAGAACAAATCAAATATATAACTACGAAAATCAGTGGTGAAGAGAAAATAATAAACAGATAAAATATATAACAACAAAAATCAGTGGTGGAGAAAAGATGAGTAAACCTATGAGACCCAATAATATGGTGGAGAGAGGATGATTAAACCTTCGAGACCCAATAAAATGAGAAATCCAGAACCAAAACTTGTACCGATAGAGAAGAAAAAACAAATCAGTGGTGAAGAGAAAAAGTTGAAAGAGAGTGTGATAGGTATGAGAGAAAAAGTTAGAAGTTCGAACGGTGAGAAGAGAGTGAGGGCAAAGAATGAAAAATAGGGTTTTTTGTGAAGAGATAAGATAGTGAGAAGAGAGAAAAAGAAGATATTGAGAGTGAAGCAAGAAAAATAGGGTTTTGCTCGTAGAGAAAGATTGAGGCAACAGAGAATGAGAGCAAAGTTAGGAGTAAAAAAAATTAGGGTTTGAGGCGGTAGAGGATGAGAGAAAAGTTGGGAGTAAAAAAATTTAGGGTTTGAGGCATCAGAGGATGAGAGAAAAGTTGGGAGTTAAAGAGAAAGCTATGATTAGTATTAATTGAGAGTTTTAATTTATCTGTTCTTTTTTGCAAGTCACTGAACGATGATTTTTGTTTATGGTGGGAGAGAGAGAAAGATGAAGTCGGGAGAGAGAGGAAGATGAACCGTTTGGAGAATGAGGTTGGTGCTTGAGAGATGAGAAAGCTGACAAATAAAGAAAGAGGTGAGAGAAATTTTTTAAAATTCAAAAATTTGGACACATGTCACCCATATAAAGCACCATGTGTCACAAAATTAGAGTGGGTAAAATTTTCCATTTTTTGTTAAATTTTGTGTGATGCTTTTTGTGGTTGAGTAGAATTTTTTGCACTTTGTGCTACCTTCAATTGTATTATATATAGATTTGATGTTATTTTTTAGTTGATGTGAGATCTCCAACATGTAACACCCCTCAATCACTAAGAGCATGTCAGGTCCACAGCCCAATACACCCCAACCCCTCACCATTTCTCCGTCCATTCATACTATGGTGGGTTGTTGCCAGACGGGGTCGAACCCCAGACCTGACCTTTAACACCCCTCAATCACTGAGAGATGCCACCAGTTGTGCTGCAGCTCAACTGGTGGCATCTCTTAGTGATTGAGGGGTGTTAAAGGTCAGGTCTGGGGTTCAACCCCGTGCGGACCTGACATGCTCTCAATGATTGAGGGGTGTTACACAACACCTTTCCTAAAACTTATCTCATAACCTTACCTAATGTATCTAAAGTTTATTTTTAAGGAACTGGTTAAGTTTCCCTTTCTCCTTCTTTAAACTTAAAATGTGTTCTTCGTGTTCCGCCTTGTCTCTTCAATCTTTTAAACTGACATGGCATTCTACATCACTCTATTTGCCCTTACGCACCTTAGCAAAATGACATAACTTGACATAACGGTTAAATATAGATAAAATTGTAGATTTAGTCTCCATTGTGTCTAAAATACACATAAAGTGAATATATTTATAATAAACACTAATATAAGTTTATATGATAACCAAACATAAATATGATAAATAGAATATATTGTTATAAATAATATCAACAATATCTACCAATAAACAAACTCAGTCTTGATGTCTTCAGATACAATATTTTCTCAAATTACTACGGTTATTTGAGTAGTAAATACCACCAAACAAACTATAACTGATTTAATGAGATATTCACAATTTCACAATCTGAATTAGTTCATACTTACACATGCATGGCTTAATGTTTGAGACAAGCATATGCCTACTAGTAGGATCAACCAGCTAATATCCGTAGCTGACTTGGGTCCAAAAAGAGGGGCAGAGCCCTGCCTCTAATTCACATAATAAGTAACATAACATTAAAAGTAGTGGTATTTCACTTTCACTATTTTCGACTCCACTTATCCTACACCTCTTAAGTTATTTCACAAAGTTGAACTAGAGTCAAACTCAATGTGTTTCGTCTTCTCGTGAAAGTTGGGATTAGAACTGATAGAACAGTCTTATTGTCACATATAAGAGTTGTTTGAGTGACTTCTCCAAATTGCAACTCTCTAAGCAATTACTATACGTCAAACAAGTTCACAAGTGGTTGAGGCCAAAACTCTATATTCTGCTTCTGCACTTGATCTTGCCATAACACTTTGTTTCTTGCTTTTCCAAGAAATCAAGTTATCACCTATGAATACACAATACCTAGAAGTAGATCTTCTATCATGTCCAATCAGCATTTCAATAGCAAACAACTCTTGTATGGTTATTGGAACCATATAACAAACTTTTATGAGATCCTTTAATGTATTTTAATATACGGATGACTGCATTCCAATGATTTTCACATGGAAAATTGAGAAATTGGCTCACCACACTAACTATAAAGGAAATGTCAAGATGAGTAACTGTAAGGTAACTTAATTTTCCAATCAATCTTCTATACTGCTTAGGATTTGAGGCCACCCTAATTTGGTAGAAGTTTGGTATTAGGATCCATGGTGTGTCAACACGTTTTGAATTCATCCACCAAGTTTCCTCCAAAATATCCAATGCATAATTCCTTTTAAGATATAACAATACCATAATTGGATTGCGTTACCTCAATACCTAAAACTTATATGAGTTTGCCAAGATCTTTGGTTTGAAAATTTTGGCAAAGGTTTTGGTTCACCTAGGATAACTTGACACCAACCAAGATGGGCTAAGGCTTCACTAACAAATGTAGGAATGTACACAAAAGAAATAAATGAAAGGCAAGTATAAAAATGTGAAGATAATCTATGGTAACTCAAAGAAATATAACTTGGAGAAGAATTACGAGGAGAATTATACCTTTATGGAAGGCAATTGGAAGGTCAGATCAGTTATCAGAGCCAGAAGAGACAAAATAGTTTACACTTGAAGTGAGTCACTTGGTGGTTGTTGGGGACAATGTCTTCGACTATATACCTGAATAGACGGTCGAGGAGGAGAATCCGATGATGGATTATGCACAACAGGAGGATCATATATAATAGGAATATTAACTAGAGACACACTACAAAAAGAATTGATGAGGTCGCTCCGTCATGGAAACATCAAATGTTTACTCTAATCGGTGGAACACCGATCGAACCATGAAGAATCACCCTTAAAATGCAGCAAAAACTCAAATAGAACGATTCTCTCTCGTTCTCGCAAGGATCCTCACAAACACTCTTTGTGTTTTAGAACCTTAAGAGGTGAGAAACTTCTCTGAAAGGTGAGCTATGAAAATGGGGATAAATCCTCTCGATTAATCAAAGCTAAAATTACAATTAGTGGTTGGCCTTTAATAAGGCAAAAGACAACTTTAAGATAATGGAAAAGCTAACAGAAGGAATAAAAGTGGTGGGGGGGGTTGAAAGTTGGCTGGCTGACATTAAGGCCTAACAGTGGTAAAGGTGAGATAAAAAGAAAACCCTGGAAAAGCTAACAGAAGGAATAAAAGTGGTGGGGGGGGGGTTGAAGGTTGGCTGGCTAACATTAAGGCCTAACAGTGGTAAAGGTGAGATAAAAAGAAAACCCTAGGAGTAGAGCATGGCACACTTTATGAACCCTAGCAGAGAACGAGAAAAAAATACAACACACTATTATTCAGTGGAAGCACAAAAATATTGATTAAGTTTTTGCCTCTATTATTCAAGTTGGTAGAGAAAATTAACATGTGAAAAGAGCTAACTACTGAACATTCTTTCTTTGTACTTGTATCACACCTAGCTAGACCAAACAAGTAAACAATACGCATGTCAAGGCAGCCAAGTATCCAGCCTAGTCCGGCTTAGCCTAACCTACACCAACGTAAGCCATCAAGACAAATAGATGACCTAGACCGACCACTCCAGCATATCCGCTAAGTTTAGAACCTAGGCCGACCACTCTAATGAACTCAACATGATGGAGACGTCCACTTCCAATAAACCTTAAGGGCCTGGGTTTGGGCCTTGGCCCACTCACAAGCCCCACCTAGAGCCCAAGTCAAGGCCCAGCCCATGAAATGGTCAAACGTCATTAATGCTCTATAAATACGCGTGGACCCCATCATTTAAAGGTACGCATTCATTAATCACTGATTTGACTATAGGAGAACTTTGACTTACTTGAGCTTCGGAGACTCTTCTACAGGTAACCCCTCCTGGGTTCAAGTTAACATGTATCGACCAGGAAGAGGCCAACTGAGGAGATAACAGACTACATGGTAAGGTGACGCTTGTGCCTAATCTATCTTATTTGTTCTCTGCAGGAACAATTGGTGCCCACCGTGGGGCACAAGACGAACACCTTTAGTACCCGTTTTTTCTCTGAAGATGGTTTCTACCCACAACAGAGTTGGAGCGAACAAGCAAGTGGATGCTGGTCCCTCTGGACCTCCCAACATCACCCCTGACTTGGCCGCCATCCTAGACGGCCAAGCAAAGATGCAACAAGAACTCGCAGACCTGAAGAAGCGCAGTGCTGAAGAAATGGAGGCACTGAGATAAGAGAACTCTCGCCTCAGGCGAAGGATCGAGGCGGATCCCAACCTGAAGGGAAAAGCCAAAGAAACCTCTGAAGTTGTGAAGTCTCCGGCTTTCCAGCCTACAGAGGAAGAAAGTGAATACAATCCTACCCCCCACACCTTCACCACCACTCAACAAACACCCGTTACCTCTACCCATCCCCATCACTTTCCATCCGGTCAACCGGGGCTCACCGCACCCCCAACTCCCGCCCCCACCATCCCCACCACCCACATCCCCTACAACATACCCACCGCCCTCCATA
>Ga0214543_1009524_pt1 | contig 15020 bp, 8 predicted proteins | sample CNSS2metaG_FD_160094 | JGI IMG/M metagenome (GOLD analysis project Ga0214543, IMG submission 160094) | Root nodule microbial communities from cowpea collected in UCLA plant growth center, Los Angeles, California, USA - CNSS2 | ecosystem: Host-associated > Plants > Roots > Nodule | place: USA...
AATTCTCTTATATATAAATATATATATATATATATATATATATATATATATATATATATATATATATATATATATATATATAAAGAATTATATATAAATTAAAATATTTTTTTCAAGTATGGTATTCAGGCTTTTCAAATTTTTATTGCAAAAATGTAATACACACCTTCATAAGATCACAAGATGAAGACCCTTGACACAGAACTTGATGTATAAAGGTAGATAACATCAAGACGTGGTACATAATAAAGTAAAAGAAAACACAATACATGTTCTATTTGAAGAGTTTGAAGACACAAATAACTTTTAACTTTGATGCATTTTACACACATTCAACACTCTATGCTATATTAAAACATCCAACAATTGTAATTCATCTCAAAGAGATCCTATATTTATATACTTTTTATCTAAAGATAATATTTTATAAATTATGTGTTTAATGTTGAATTTTTTTTATACCCTTTTATTTTATAGATTTTTTAAGCTTTAAATTACATTATTTGAAAATAAGTTTTTAAAATATAAATTTTGATAAATAAATAAATTTAAATATAATTAAAATTAAATTCCGTATTAAAATATCAATGTAAATAAAATTGGTAAACTGGATAATGAATCCCAATTTTGTCATTATCAACTCAACTTGAAAATTAAGTGTTTATAAATTTTATAAGTATATTTTAAATTATAAATTTTATTTTTGATATAATATTTTTTAAATTAAAATTCAATAGTAAAATATATACAGTTATAGAGTTAATTATAAAACTAATTGTCCAAATTACACGTGTGATTTTCTTTTTGTTAAAAGATTTAATATTTTTATTTTGTTGATTTTTTTTAAAGTAGATCTAATATAAATTCACAACTCAAATAACCTTCAATAGGGACATTCTATATCCAACTAATTTGATAAATTAATCAATTAAATATTAAATATTAAATTCAAATCATACTTGATTGATTGGATTGCATTCGAATCTAACTCTTACTCAGAAATATTTTAGGTAGAAGAAAGAAAAAAGAATTTGAAGGAAATTAACTGGTAATCCAAACAATCAATATCAACCAGTCTGATAAATTATAGAAACTAAAATATTAAAATAAAATTAAACTAAATTAGAAACTATTAAGAAAATAATTTGAAGGAAATTGAAGAGAATGCAAGAGAAAAGAGAAAAAAAGATATAGAGAAAAAAAAAAGTGGAAGAAGCAGAAGCTCTAGGGTTAGTTATATAGCACGAAACAGACAAGAGGCGAACGAAGTAAGTTCGGTGTGGAGAAGCAAAACAGAACACAGTTTAGTTTTCTTACAAAAATTTGAGCGGAAACTGAATTGTTCTACTTTTCCACTGAAGAACACGCCATAGTTCATGATGCGTTATAAGGTTCTGAAATCGAACACAGAAACCCTTCCAAGGCCAAAACGCCGACGTCAACGACCAAAATCATGGCCTATTACATTCTCCCCTTTCGCTCGCTCTCTCGTTCTCGCTCGCATGCATTCTCTGCACGCGCCTAAGCGTCGCTCTCAAAACCCTAACCCCACTCTCCCTGCTAAGGAGCCCCAACCGGCACAGTCTTCTCACCATCATTTAAATGTAAGACTTCTTATCCCAGTTCTCATGTGTTTCTTATAGATATAATGTTTCTAATTCAACATTGAACTGGTAAGATTAATCGGAATAATGCGCGTGTTGTTTTAGGGAGTTGTGCGAGAAGATTTTTCCAAACCCGAACATTCCGAGTCTTCCGACGAGGATTCTGATGTAAGACCTCTTACCTAATCCTAATCTTTTTTTTTTTTTAATTAACAAACTGTTTCTAATTCAACATTGGATTACTGAGCTCAAGTTTTGAAGTGGCGGACACTCCAAACAATTTGACTTTGTGGCTGAAAAAATGGTCACGGAGCAGTTTTTTAAACCTGAACTGAGTTTAATTGAAATAGTTGTGTTGTTATAGGGAGTTGTCCAAGCAGATTTTTCATTTTTCGATCCAAAACCTGATGATTTTCATGGAGTGAAGACCTTATTGCAAAACTATCTTGACAATGAAGAATGGGATTTGAGTGCCTTTGTAGAGTTGATTTTGGAGCAGAGCACTGTGGGGACTGTTGTTAAGATAGAGGATGATGAGGATGAAGGAATCTTTGCTCTTGTTACTGCTCTTAATCTGTATAGATACCGGGTAACTGGCCTACTCTTATGCATCAAACTTGCTATGCTTTGGGACTGGTTTAGCAAACAACATCAACTTTCTAAGTGGTTGTAAATACTTTTGCCAGGAGCATAGATGCATGGTGACACTCAAGGATTTTCTACTCCATAAAGCTCACCAAGAGAAGGATGTAGCTGACAAGTTGAGATTGCTTTTGGTGGAGCAAGAACGCGATGTAGCTATCCTGGTATCTCAGCGCATGGTGAACCTTCCTCCCCAGCTTTTACCACCACTTTATGATGCCCTTTTTGATGAAGTGTTGTGGGCCACAGAAGATGAGGTTAGATGTCAGTAATATCACATTGGTGAGGTGTTACTGCGTGTTTCTGTTTAGCGATGGTTTTCCTACTTAGAACTTAAATTGTCGTGTTTTGTATTTAACAGCCAACTGAGGAGCTCCGAAATTCCTTCAAGTTTAAGCATTATATAATACTTAGCAAAGTTTACGTGGTATGTATGATGCTGTAGAATCACCCTTTCTGTGTGTGGCTTATGTTAAGATGTTTTCTTATGTTCCAATTTCATTGTTCCCCAACATTTTACTTATCTTTGGGTGTCAAAATATAGCTCAAGAACGCAGAACAGAAAACAAAACGGGACAATGACAATGACAATGAGGAGGGAATAATATATTTAAAGCTTGAGGATGAAATATTTCATAAGGTATTGATATTTTTTGGCATTATTTTGAGTTATTTTGTTTCTGATTTATTACTGATTATTTTCCTGATAATATCCAGCTAAGCTCATGGTCCTTCTACTTTCCATGGCAAAGTCAGCAGCCTGCACCTCATGAGGCAAGTTTTATGTTTTTCAATCTTAATTATCATTTTTATGTTCATAATTCTCATTAACATGCTAAAAGTTACTTATTTTTTGTTAACTTTTTAATGTGACCTAGAATACATCTATACTTTATTTGCCAAGGTGGTCTTTCTGTGTGGTTGTGATGTTTACATAAATGGAGTAACATGCACAGTACTGATTAGTTAAACTAAGTTAGTTTTGTGTTATTGAGTTAGTATAAGTTAGCCTAAGCGAAGTGAAATTTGAGCCTAATTCAGCTTCACAATTTGAGCCGAGGACTGGACATCTCAAGTGTGAGACGGGGGGAACCCAATAATAGGTGACATTATAGATCCAATAAACTTGACAAGAGGATAGACTTTGAATGACTTCAATTGACAAGAGGATAGACTCAAATTGTGTTATTGAGTTAGTATAAGTTAGCCTAAGCAAAGTGGAATTTGAGCCTAATTCAGCCTCACAATTTGAGCCGAGGACTGGGCATCTCAAGTGTGAGATGGGGGGGGAACCCAATAATTGGTGACATTATAGATCCAATAAACTTGACAAGAGGATAGACTTTGAATGACTTCAATACCTACGAGGAAGTGGGATTTAGACCTAACTTAACCTCACAAAGTTGGCTTAGTAAGGATAAATTTACACTCACTTATATATTATAATTTGGTTATATCTTTAGTCGATGTGAGATATCTTTCTCTCTCTCTCTCTCTCTCTATATATATATATATATATATATATGTGTGTGTGTGTGTGTGTGTGTGTGTGTGGAAAATGCTAACAAGTGCCATGACTTGCAGTGCATCTTCAGTATGATTTTCTGTTAGAGTTTTCTATTTATTAATTTCTTAATCAGTATCCCAAGGGTATGGGTTATACCACTTATTAGCAAGACCCACCTATACCTGGGAAAGTTCCAATTGGTGTGAGGCCTTATAGATATCCTCACACCCACAATTGAAAAATTGAGAATCCAGTGAAGGAGATGGTAAATTTGGGGATTATATGGTAGTACATTGATTGGGTTTATGCCATTCCTGTAATTCCAGTGAGGAAAGAGGACTCCGTATGACAAATGTGTATTGATTATTGTACTCTTGATAGGGGATTATGTGGTGGGCGAATTGCTTGATAAGTTGCACAGGGCTAGCTTCTTTTCCAAGCTTATTTCGATGAGTTGCAAATGGTGTCTGTGAATAAAATTTCCAAATATTGCGAATGAAAAAACTTGCAAGGAATTGTAATGGATAACAATGATAAAATAAAAGAAAAATGGGAAGGAGTCAAAAAGTGATAACTAAGGATGAGGATCTAAGTAAATCGAATTCCTTTTTCAAAGGGCTATAGGCCAACTCAAATTTTCATGATTGGGATTCGTTGTACGGATGAATGATGGAGCAGATCAGAAATCACTTGGCTCTTCATGTTATTCAAAATCAATCTTTTGTGACTTTCATTGATATGTAATGAAAGGAGGCGGAGATGGTTATGCTAATTTTTCAGTTGGAGTGATATGCTGAGTTTTTTTATCGGATGACTCGTTGTGTCTAAAAGTTTGTTTCATGTCTGTTTTTCTTTGGCTATGAAGATCGTAGTTCTTACAAAAGATTGGATGTTAAGAAAAAGACTACTGTTATAAGTTATCATCTAAGGTGTAGTTACCTTGGTTTAACAGCCAAAGCAATCATGTCAAATTGAAATTTATTTTCAATAACATTGGATATGATTGATTGCCTCATTTCTCTTCGCTGCTACATTATTAGCACGGGAAGTCGGCTATAAAACTCTACATTTTAATTTGCTCACTTTTAATTTTGAATAAGGCTTTACATTACATTTATTAAGGATTAGATGGGACTATATTTAAAACTATTAACGTGGAAGGCTCATTTTAAGGTGTGAATGCAAAAATTCTGAATTTTTGTGAGTGTCTTGCTAAAATTTGAAATGGTCGAAGTGGATAGCAGTTTCTCTTATCAACAACTATTCTGAACAAAAAATTCTTTCTGCTTGCTACAGCTTAAGAATTACAAGTCCACGGGATTAATCATGGCTGTTGAAGCAGACAAAATTCCGAAATTTCGTCAAGAATTAGCTGCTGTAATAAATGAAACCTGAAGGCATCCAGAAGCTTCCTGAAGAATTAACTTTCCTGAACATGCATTTCAACTTATAATGGCAAGGGTTTGAGCTGCCAAATTTTGAAATCTGCTTTTTATTAATTACCCTTTTGTTCTGGAATGATTGTCGTCTAGATACTGAAGACAACTAACTTCCCCCAGCTGTTATGCCAAGCGAACCAGCAAAATAGTGTGTTCTACATTGCAATGACTATGAATACCATTCTTCATTCAAAATTAGTACTAAGCTGACTGAGTATTGCTGAAAAATCAAATTTAATCGTTTGAAGAGAAAAAAATTGGTTGAAAGCAACTTAAACTCTCGGATACTATTCACATAGGCTCACGCACACGATTTTGTTTACATCTTAGTCAACATGAAACTGATTTCTAGTTGTGGTAAAACAGTACAACATGAATGCCATAATAAGTTAAACTTTAACTCTGAAATACTAATAAATTTCAGGATTAAGTATCTTGTTAATTTTTAAACTTTGATACAAAAATTGGAATTTGATTATATTTTAAATTTTGATATATATTTTTGTTTCTAAATTTTTTAAATAAATGAATATAATATTTATAATTTAATGATGTTAGAATTTGTTTTGACATGTCAACTAGATTTCGAATATTACATCAAAGTTGAAGAATAAAATCATAATTAACCCTAAATTTTATACATATGGTATAAAATTTAGTTATTCTAACATCGACCAAATACTAATAAAGAATCATTTATTAGAAGTATAATATACACTTAAAATGAAATTAATTATTAAAGATTATCTAATTCTTAAATCCAGGATGTTTTAGATGTATTAATTATTTTCCTGTGTTGGAGGATTATAAATTGAAAAATACTGTTGAAAGAGGAGATTTTAACGATCTTACTATTATATAATTTCAATTAAATTTACAAAGCACGGTATCATTCCCATCCAAACATGGATTAAGAAAGACCACTAATCATTCAATTCAAATTTTAATGCTGGATGGCTTTTTGGAAGATTTTATTGAGTATGAGAGAGGAACACCTAAATGAAGTACACTAAGTTATTGAATTGAATAGACAACTCTTGTCCTAATTACAACACACGCAAAATGTTCAACTATACTTAATTATAAAATTGATTTACAATTTTCGTAGTGCATCCTCATCCGAGAATAAGTGACAAAAATTGTAATTCAATTTTCATTCTTAACCAGGGATGATAAAATATTCATGCCACTACGGGTAATATCTATTTGTTAATTATTTTGTCAAACAAAATTTGTTTTATTACTTACCAAATATATTGAAAAAATACTTGCAAGGTTTTCTTTTATACATGCAACTATCTATCCAGGAATATGTATTTTTTACTTTAAATAAAATTATTTAAAAAAAATTTAAATTCAAGCTATTATTATTATTATTATTATTATAGTTAGACACACATCTTAAATTAATTTATTACGGGATCGTATTTCAATTACTTGTCATTTTTATTTGTTTTGTTGTTAATGCATATCTTTATATATAATTATAGATTATTATAGTTGACATTAGCCTTAGTGTTAGCATTAATATTAATATTTATAGCATAAATATTATTATTATTATTGGTATCATTATTATTTGTATTGTTATTATTACTATTCGTAATGATGTTATTCTTATAAATGTGTTTTTTTTAATTATAGAAAACGTTGTTATACTAAATACTTTTGCTAAATAGAGTTTTAATCTTTTAACATTTTTATAATTTATAATTTATATTAATATTAGTATTAGTATTTTTAATGGTTAAATAAATATAATAACAATTATATTATTATTTTAAAAAAATTTAAAATAAAAAAAAGCAAAAAAAATGTTCGCACGGATCATAGGCTATTATCATTATTTCGAAAAATTAATTAACTGTATTATATTGTGATATCAATTCTATTTATTATATTTAAAACCGAAATTATTATTGCACCACTTACATTTACTATTTCATTATTTTAATAACAACATTTACAATAATATAATTTAATTTCTATAATATTTCATTATATAATACTTTTACTATTTTATTATTTTAATATACAAAATAAAATAAATACGTCTCGTGCATACGCATGGTTCAGAATACTAATTTAGATAGAAAAAGGAAAAACATCACTTGAAATGTAACAAATTCACAATAAAAAATCTGTAGAATAATTATTTCTTTGAATCAACCTTAAACACTTCTTTTTCAAACAAAATAGATTGTATAATACTCTTAAAATATCTCATAAAAAAATAAAACTCTCTCAAAAAAATATAAAATGATGTCAATAATAGATAATTTTCTTTTCAAAATAATTTTGAAGTAACTAATCACAATGATTGATTATTATAAATAATAATCGATTATTTTGTTTATCAAGTAAACAAAAAATATTTTATAAACAATATAATAATAATAATAATAATAATAATAATTATTATTATTATTATTATTCATAATCTAATATTTATGAAGTGTAGTTTTATATTACAATTATAATTAACTATTATCTAAAATTATCGATTATTTACGAAACATGTGAAAATATTTTTAACAAACACATCAATTATTTTTATGATAATCTATTTTAGAAAAGTGGAAGCAAATTGAATGTTAGTGTCACCATGCAAGGATTTGGGACCCTTCCATTCTCTTTTATACTTTTTTTTTTTTCATTTCTATTAAAGTTCATTTTTAGTGTTCCCCTTTTTCTGTTTTTGTAAAGCAATTAATACTAGATCATTTCTAAGTGACCAAAATTTTGATTTAGAGTTTCTTGAAGTTTGGTGTGATTCAAACTTTCTTTTTTCCCATTGGTTGAGGAACAAATAAGTATGATGTAAGGTAAACTATTTGAACTATAAAATGTGTCAATTTAGTCCTAACTTTTGAAAAAATGTCTTAATAAGATTTTTTTTAGACAAAAAATACTACAGTAGTTAACTTAATTAATGACTTTTATCACTAAATTTTAATATAAATAATAATACTTAATTTTATTAAATCATTTCAAATATCAATACCGTTAACGGTGTTAATAATTTTTTGTTAAAAAAGGACCTAATTGAGGTATTTTTTCAAAAGTTAGGAAGACTCAACTCTCACCTTTGTACACGCGAATCATTAAACCTAATATTTATTATTTTGAACTCCAATTTCAAACTCTAACTTCATGTTTTAAAATGTAATTGACTTAATTTAATAAAATTTATGTTAAATTATTGTTATAATCAATGTATTATTTACTTTATCTGATTTAAATATTTAAACATTGACAAATAAAAGAATATTGATACTGAGAAGAACCTAATTGAAAAGGTTGATCTCGTCCATAATAAACCCAGTCCTACAGCCAGTTTTCTCTCATTTCTCGGCTGCGGCGACGGTAGCAGCGGCTGTTCCTTCCACTTTCTCTACCTGGGGCTCCGCCACCGAAAACCGCGCTGCCACGTCAGCACCGGAGGTTTGTCCTTCACTGTATTAGAATACAATTGAACATCAATTTGAAAGTCACAGATTTATATTGTAGGATTTTTATTCGATTAGGATTTTTCCTGGATGCATTTTTGCTCTAAAAACAAACAAACTCAGTGTTGTTTTTAGTTTTTTTTCCAATTTACAATTGAGCTCGGAAGTGTTCACGAGTTCAGTCGCGATTTTGATAACCATGATTGAGATTCAGACTTCCCAAGAAGTTACGGTTGAGTAGGTAAGAGTTTTAAGAAGCTCACTTGCACAGTTAATTGGAAACTCTAGCTGATTCATCATCAAAAAAGGTTCTTCATATATGACCGTTTAATTTTTGTGTTCTTCTTCAATTCGGGAATTTGAGGTACTTGATCACATTCATGTTTTCAAAGTTATTATATGTGTAACCAATATAACCCTTCTCCATGGGCCTGTTTTGAGGATGGTTGAGTTTGGTTGTTAACTTTCAAACTTACAAAAACGTTTGTTGTAATTTTGAGTATTACAAAAGGCACGATATTCCAACATTGCCTAGTTTACTCTCTTTTAAAGGTTTATATACCAATACTCTCCTTATATATTCAAAGTGGATAACATGGGTTAGTTTAAATTCCTGCCTTTTTCCTTGCGTGTGCGCTCGTCCATCACTCTGAAGAGCTCCACTTCTGTTGCTTACAATAGAGAAGTCATCTTCCTGAAGATTACTGCAGTCTAGTGGTTTACTAAATCCAAAGTATGATAACTTGATGTGAGCATTTCTATCTAGCACCAAGTGTATGAATATAGTTATGTTTATGAATTGACTCCCCAACATACTATTTGGTCACATCTTCGGTCAGTATATCCTTCCGCATTAGCAAAGCCGTCATATGAGTCATATCACCTCCAGGTAGATACTCCATTATAAGATATAAATTCTGTTCATCTTGAAAGGAACAATAAAGCATTTCAATGCACTTGTTGTCAACTTCTGCCAGTAGATTCCTCTGAAATTTTACATGTTGAACCTAGCCTCTATGAAGCATATCAGATTTCTTAAGTTTCTTCATCATAGCATATGCGCATGTATTCAGTCTCCCGTTTCTCAAAGTACCTACCTTAGCAAATTGTTATGCTCTTCCTCATAGACTTCAGCATCTGCCAACTTTTTTCCTTGCATATTACACCATTCCTTTCTCTCTTGCAAGTTCTTAATTTGCTTCTTATAATTTTTTTGTGTACTGCTTTCCAGCTTCAACATACTATTTGGTCACATTCGAAGGTGGTTCTTAATTTGTTGGGGGGTTTGACCTTTCTCTTGCAATGCCTGTAGTCTCCTTGTTTTCTGGAGACTGTGTTTTGTTTGTCTTTATGCTTGAACTTATTAAACCAGCACCAATCCATTTTGGAAAGCTCTTAAGCCTGCTATGTTATGCACATTTACATAGAATCACCTTTTGGAACAAAGAAAATCAAGAAGCCCGTGTTCATCATATGAATCCAAGGCACATTAACTCTTATGAAATTGATAGCAGTTTGGAGGTTGTGGCATGCGGGAGTGAAAGAAGTGTCAGATGGAGAGAAAGAGTTGAAGATAATACAAAGGAATTAGAATAAATTTGAGAGAGTATTTTTCCCTCTCTGAGGATTCAATATTTATAATCATTTTGGATACATCAGATACAATGTATGAGAGAAGAGAAGAGAATTCAAAGAGATACACCTAGGAACTAGGATTAGCACAAAGCACGAAAACTCCTATTTAAGACTATTTATCCTATCAGAAAAAGTGTAGAGAGATAAATGAAAGAGCTGAGATGATTGATGGGATGAAAAAAGGTGGCGGGAGAGGGAGGGAGAGAGAGAGAGAGAGAATGAGGACCACTCTGTGACCATCATTTCCATGCCCCCATTCCTCCTCCTCAATTACTGTTTGTGTTTTAACACGACTATTTTTTGGCCTATGGCAAAGTTCTTTGATAATTTCCTAATCATATCTCATTTAGTATACTGCGTAGATGTCTAGGATGAGTTTGTTTTGCTATAAATATATGTACTCTCATCTATGTCAAATGGGTTATTTTATTTCCGCTTCTGTTAATTCGCTAGGTATTTGATTTTGAATAGTACAATACTTTTTCAAATCTAACCAGCTTGCTCTGTTCATCAAGGTAAAGACTTGGTATTTATGGAATCTCTTATCTAGTGACATAGGATTAGGATCATGCAATTTGAGAAATTTTATCAGGCTGTGTTGTCCTTAAAGGCTACCATAGTTCCATTCTACAACAGAAATTGGGGATTTTCAATTCTTCTAGTCCCACAAAATGTTACTTAAGATTTCTCACTATGCTTAAGCTTGAAATACGTCAGTAATAGGAATATAATATATCTACGTTGATTGTATATTGATCCGTACCAAGTCTGTATATTGATTTTGGGTTCTCATGACCACCATTTCTTGGGTATGTTTCGTTGATGAGCATGCTGGGGTTATCATCAATGTTCATTTGAAAAGATGGTTTAGCAAAGATGCACATTTACATTATGTTTTTGCGTACTTTAGTAGTTTGCATTCGCAAATTTTATCATCTTCTTGAATGAGACTATTTACAAATAACATGGATCAGGCTGCTGTTTATTTTGCACGAGTAAGCATGGAAAGCCAGTACTAAACACCATGTAATTTTACCCAGAATTTGACATTGCATTCTGAGGTTGAAGCAGTGCATCAGAGACTAAGAGATTTAGAGTCTCAATGGCAGCTTCGGAGAAAACTCTAACAATTGACAACTGCACAAGTGAAGGTTGGACAGTTGTTTTACCCCGTCGCAGCAGACAAAGAAGAAAAGCTACCAAATCTGGAGTTTTGGAGGAAAAACAAGAGCCATGGACTCCGACAGATTCTCTGACTGATCCAAGCAAAGAAGCAACGTTGGTGCAGAAAATGGAAAGATGTATGAATAAGATTGATAAATCTGAATTCTATCATACTTTCAGGGATCAAATTCAAACATCAATTGCTGATTACTTCAGTAGGGTTTTGGCCTCGGAGATAAAGATGCAAATGGTCATTTATGGTATAGGCAGCATTGAACTGTATGAGCCCCCTCGATTGCAGCTTAGCCTTGCAATATTGTTGAAAAGAGATTTCAGTTGGATTGGAAACGTAGAGGTATTTGATCCTATTCTTTCTGCAACCGAGTCTCAGGTTTTGGAAACTCTTGGTTGTTCTGTCATGTCCATAAACGAGCATGGGAGACGGGAGGCACTGAAGCCAACAATGTTCTTCATGCCTCATTGTGAGGCAGAGTTATATAACAACCTGTTGCAAGCAAATTGGAAACTGAATCTCTTGAAAAACATGGTATTATTTGGCAACAGCTTTGAAACATATGAGCAGCATGTGTCGTTGTGTAAGAACTCACCTATTCTTAATTCGGTGGGGCATATTTTGGCTGCTCGAGGATTTACAAATGAATTTAGAATCCAAACAGTTTCAGATGATTATTATAATGCATTCCATGATTCTAGTTGGCATATTTTCAGTCCTATCCTTGAGTCAGAGTTGCAATTTATCAATTCTTAACGGAGGGTTTCTTATAAAACATCAATATTTGGCTGTGCGTCAAGCATACTATTGATCCAGTGTAAGAACTGTTATCCTCTTATGGTTATCTCTTGTATCGAAATATGCTGAGGAATCGTTTCTTTTCATATTTGACCATTTGTTTCTTGGGGTATCTTAGAGAAGCATAAATTCATGGAAAGTTGTTGGTAAATGCTTTTATATTTTTAATTTAAAATTTAAAGCAAAAATATATTGTTAAAATTTAGTAACAATATCTTATATAATAAAATGTTATTTCCCTTTGACAGAAACAACCCACCTTCTTTGTCCATTAACATCCCTACATACACACTCGTAGCCCAGACCATTTCTCCTAATTATACAATCTCATTACCTCTTGATGGATCTTCCATCCTTATCGACGTAAATCCACATTTTCCTCAAATCCTTTATTGCCTTTATATCTAAATCCTAAATTCCCAATCACCAACACCAATATGGAATCATCCTCCTCCTCTTCAATTCTTTCATCTTCTTTGCGCAACATGTCTTAACCTATCATTCCATCTCCACCTTGTTTTAACTCAACCTAGCCTTACAAGTGCTATTTCCTTACTTTCAGTTATGTGTATCTTTAACTGCTTTATATGATTCAGTCTTTTGTCACTTATGATTGAATTGTCCCTTTCTATCACAATTACCCTTTTATCATTTGAATTTAATTCAAACCGTTTCCAAGAAATTGTTAAACATCGTCAGATAAGCCATGAGTCGTAAAGTAGTGAATTTGACGATGAACACAATGTTATCGATATCAGATAAAGAAAAATATTGGCAATCTAAAATGTCTTTATAAATACAAATGAATCTACAAAGTTAAGCTATTAAAATACAACAATGTTAAGGGTTACAAAGTTCACCTTGTAGTAAAGGTGTTCTCCAAATTGAAGATGTGGATTATTTCGAAACCTTCTCCCCTAGGATAAAAATGGCCACAGTTCGATGTGTCCTTACCTTGACTTCATCTAAGAGGAAAAATTAAAAAGTAACTCAATTGAAAAATATAAAGTGATAAAACACCCAATTTACTAGAGACTCAATTAAACATATTCAAAATTTATCATACCTTAAAACTTAATTAAGTCAACATATAATAATGTCTAAAATTGTATATATAAAGAAACCAACTTAGCAATTCGATTTAGATTTTCTCATAACTTTTCAATCACAATCAAACAAAACAAGATTAACATAAAAAATACACTGTTAACTTCATAATTATTCAGGAATGAGTTTGAGAAAAGTTATTCAAAAAATTAAATATTTATTTTCAATTAATAATTTATACAATATAAAGAAAATAATATTTGTGCTTCTTCCAATCAAAATATTTTCTATCAATAAAAAAATATTCTTCTTTTTCATTTTTTTACATAAAGTAAAAAGGCTTAAATACACATTTGGTCCCTATTTTTGTCAAAATTATTCAATCTGGTCCCTATTTTGGTTGTTTGTTCAATTTAGTCCTCGTTTTGGTAAAATCGCATTCAATTAAGTCCTTTTGGCAGACGGAGTTAAAATTTTTAACGGAACAGTGACACGCTGTAACTGTTGGCCTACGTGTCAGTTTTCTGAATACATGCTGGCACAGTGAATCGTTAAAAAAAAATTGGGGTAAAAAGTTAAATAAAGTAAAAAGTTAAAACAATTAAAATATTTAGAAATGGTAAGTTGAGAAACATGGTAAACGTCGAGCACCCAAGTTTAGACAATCAAATGTGATTGTGGAGAAATTAGGAAAGGGGAGTAATCATTTGAGTGAAGACGGAACGAAGGAGATCGTGGAGATGGCCTAGGGTTAGTCAGAAAATTAGGGTTTTTGGAGCGTTCATCAGTTAGGGTTCGCATTCAAGTTTGGAGCGTTATTGCGATTGAAGGTTCGTCGACATTCCTACAATGATGTTCAACCCCCCCTCAAGAGGAGATTACCTGGTAGGCCAAAGAAAAAGAGGAGATTGGAGCAGTGGGAATTAAAGAAAAATGATACTGAGTTAAGGAAAGGTGGCCATCAAAAAAGATGTAGGGTATGTCGTGAAGTGGGACATAATAGAAGTAATTGTCCACAACTCCCTCAGCAACCGCAGCCTACAGAGCAACAACCACCACCATCAAGTCAGCAGTCCACACAACCAACACAGCCTACACAACAACCACCACCATCAAGTCAGCAGTCCACACAACCAACACAGCCTACACAACAACCACCACCATCAAGTCAGCAGACCACACAACCAACACAACCTTCACAGCAGGCACATGAAGTCCCACAACAGACTGGGCAACCAAGCTGCAGGCACAAATTGCAGATTCGAAGACCACCAACTTGAACAACTTTTGTTGTGCTTTAATTAGGCCTACTTAGGAGATAACTTTTGATGTATTTAGGCCTGTTTTGATAGTAATTTTGTAGTAATTGGTACTATGTTTGTTAACTTTGTTTCTCCAGCACACTTTTGTTGAACATCTGAATTCCATGACTTCAGCACATTTTGATTGCACTTGAATGAATATTGGCCTCCAAGATTGGAGTTGTGATTGGAATTTGGACTTGTGTGATTGGCAGGTTGTGTATGTTGAATATGGACTCAATTATATGTTGGTTTATTTTCCACTTCTATTTGGCAGGTTGTGTTATAAAACAGAGACTCTATTCAACAGTTTAAACATAAAACAGGGACCAAATTAAACATTTTAAACTAAAAAAAGGGACCAAATTGAACATTTTAAACTTAAAATAGGGACCAAATTGAACATTTTAAACTTAAAATA
>Ga0214543_1009525_pt1 | contig 15020 bp, 6 predicted proteins | sample CNSS2metaG_FD_160094 | JGI IMG/M metagenome (GOLD analysis project Ga0214543, IMG submission 160094) | Root nodule microbial communities from cowpea collected in UCLA plant growth center, Los Angeles, California, USA - CNSS2 | ecosystem: Host-associated > Plants > Roots > Nodule | place: USA...
ACATCAAACATCCAAAACACAGCACGGTCTCGCCCAGCATCTCGCTCAGGCTGAGGGGTCTCGCTCAGGCGAGACGTGCTCGCTCAGGCGAGCCTCCCCCTCGCCTAGGCGAGAGTACAAAAAAAACAAGGGCATGGCAACACGGGATCTCGCTTGGGCGAGTTGCTTGCTCGCTCAAAAATTGAGCGAGCCGCCCGGGCGAATTTTCGCGCAAAAAGCTTAGGTGAGCTCCCTGTTTCATCTCGCCTAGGCGAGATGGACTCGCTTGGGCGAGATTAGCAGGTCTCGCCACTGTTCTTCGCTGTACCGCCATGTTTTCTGGCCAAACCACACATGCAAAGCACTCTCACACATCCAAACGACAGATCCAACCGTACAAACAACAAATAACTCATAACAGTTCAAAAGGGACCCGAAACTAGAACCCTAACTTCCCGTACCTGGGATTCAAGCTAGCAAAACACTCCGACAAGCCCTCGCTACCGAACGTACGAGCATCGCAGCTTCAAGGAACGAACGGGAGAACTGGAGAGATGGCGAGACAGGAGCACAGTATGGGTTACTTGGAACCTTAGCTATGAAAGGAACGAAATGTACGATAGAGACAAGTATGGGCTAGCCACAGCACTTACCTGGAGTAGGGGAAACTTCGAACTGGCTCAACAACAGTGGGGCGGAACCCTAGCAGAGGTGTGTGGCGGCTGCAGCTCAAAGCAAGGACCAAGGTTCTGAAAGGTGTAGGGCACCCTAGGGTTTTAGGGCAGACTTAAGGACATATGTACCCTGGGCCAACCCTTAGGCCCACTTAGGGGCAGCCCACTAAACTTTTGGGCTGGAAAAAGAAAATGGGGCCTTACATATATAGTATGTTTTTTTCATTATTTTGTGTGATTGTTAAAATTAGATTGTCTGATTATAAGTTTAAATAGAATGTGATACTTTTTTATGATGGTTAATGATACACTTGTCATAAAAAGTAATATTTGTTTTTGTTACAAATTAATAGCCTTAATTGTCATAAAAGTGTGTTTTTTTTTTCTCTAAATTTCGTGACGTATTTATTTTTGTGCTTGAATAATAAATACTATGGTTAATAAACACAGAGATTTGCAAATAAAATCTTAATGATCCAGTAAATAAACAATTGTAACTTTTTTCCAAAAGTTATAATATGACATCTTATGTACAAAACCGTTAATTATACCTTCCATGCAGACAACTACATAATCAAGTATTTAAGATGAAATTAATATTTCGATATTTATCATATTTGAGTGAATTGTGAATAAACATTATAAGTTCAATACAAATAATATAATATAATTGATATATTAAAACTAAATAGCACTAATGTGGATTTATTTACTTTTTTCTTCTTTTAATATGTTCTTTGAGAAACTTGAAACATGCACAATTTTCTTTTGCTAATGAAAAGAGGGATTCCAAGTATGAAGAACCCTAGCTAGGGACATAATTCATGTACATAGAGAGTATTGACTATCACCATTGCAATGAGAAATATCAAATTTAATGATAAAGTTAATGTGGTAACTTTTTAGCACCATAGGTGATAAAGATTATAAGAATCTTGGGAGGCATATAGTAGATAATATATATATCATAGTGTTGACCCTAAAGACCTGCACTACGAATACCAAACATTTTGGTACTATATTTTATAAGCCTAGGAGACAGCCATTAATTATGGTTTGGACCAAGAAAATGTAAACAATAATTATTCCAATGAATGTGTATGTATGTGTCTCCCATGAGTAAAATAAAAGTGATAGTAGAATTTAATATTTTAGAAGAACCTTACATTGATATTGGTGCCTTAGTATTTGTTTAAGTGTTAATCAAGTTGATGGAATAGAAGCAGTTGGTTGGAATAAAATAAAATTTAATGATCGATGCAATAAACACACTTTAAATTCTAGTTGAATATTAGGTTGTTGATGTTATATCAAAACCATGGTGTACTCACGAGGAGGAAGAAGAAGAAACATATATTATGCAAGAATCAATATTCATTCTTCTTAAAAACACAAGACCTTTTTTTTTTTTTTTTAAATATACTGTATTCAATATATTTGTATGTTTATAACTCAAAGCGCAAGTTATAAATTGGTGTAAAAACTAAGGTTTTAATTGTTATTGCAATATGAAAGTTGCAGGAGCATTTTTTTGGATTTGAACATCACTGCCATAACCTTTAATTTGGTCATTTACAATAAATTTGATTGTTGTTGTCATCTTAACTCCTCTCTTTACCTATAAATACTTGTCATATTCTCCCTCCAAAGATACCTTCATGCTCCTAATTATTTTTCTCTCTCCTTTTGTTTTCTCACTCCCTTTTGTTATTTTATGTACTCTTTATCTAAGATCTTAGATTTATTGATACTCTGTAAAGAGTTACCTTGCTAGATTCTAAGATCCTCAGAATATTCGAGATGTTTCTGTAATACCTTGGAAGATTTGACCGGATACAACAGATAAATTCTTAAGGACAATGACTTTTTCATGTCTCAAGAAATTCTTCTAATTTAGATTTTATACAGAATATCCAACATAAATTTCTTATTTAAATATATATATATATATATATATATATATATTATCACAAATAAATTGTTAATTAGCTACTAGTTTTTTGTATGGTGGTGATAGGTGGAGTAAGAAGTTGTCCTTGCAATTTTGCTTGAATATTCCATTTGAGCCTACTTTAATTTCATTTGTTGTCTTGTAGCATAATGACTTAAGTGTAATGTGGTGTTGTTTGTGCATTAATTATTGTCCTTGTGATTTTGAAGATGTTAGAAGAAAGAAGAGTGTATGGTACTACGTAGTGTGTCTTCAAGAAGCTCTACCCTATTCTTATGTTATCATGTTGCCTTTCATCAATGTCTACCCTACACCCTTCACTTTTTTATACTATTTTTTATTTTTATTACAACTTATCATTCCATATTAAATATATTTCGTTTATGAAAGTTTATTTTTACTTTTTATTTTGAAACTTTAGTGATGCAAATAAGATATTGTTACTCCACCATATACGGATATTTAAAAAAAATATTTTATAAACTTTTAAAATAAAACCTAAATAAAATTACAAAAAATAAAATAAAATTAAAATTAAATTAAATTAAAATTTAATTTTAATTAAATATAACCTAATAAAAATAAATTAAATATATATTAAATTTTAATTTTAATTTTTTGTGGATAACAGATACCACATGTACGGATAATATGATAGCTGCACTCGACCTTGTTTATAAACAGGCATTAAAATCCCTGATACATGTTATCCACAGTTAATAGATACTCGCGGATACCAAGTATCTGTTACGGATTTTATCTTTTAATTTCAAAAATATTACTTCATAATATGTCACTTTCAATTTGACCTTTGAATTCAATCTTTTCTTATTAGTTTGTTCCTTAAAATTATTTTGAAACCTAAGTCCTAAATTATTTCAATTTTTATTTTTAATATTTTTTTAACCCTATTTCATTTTCAAATAAGCTTTCATGCTAAGCATTATTATCATAAAAATAAAAAAAAATATCGTTGGCTAAAGCTTGACAAAAATACATTGTATACATGGACAAAAACACTTACTATAAAAAAAACTAAGTAACTACGTAGAGAAAAAATAGTAAATTAATGCAATACGAGTATGAATTTAAAGCTAAATAATCAAAATCCTCAACATATTAAGAGATACAATATGCAAAAGGCATTTAAAAATTAGTGCTTTTTAGAAATCTTTGCTTTGGAAGATTTAACATTAACTTTTTTTTACCTATCCCAACCAGATTTTCTTGTAGTTTGAACTGACTCATTATCCTCTTTAGAATTAAAATCCTCTCTCTACAAAATGAGCTTCCTCTTATCCCATACCTCCAACATGTTTTATTTCAAGATTTTTTAAGTGATAAGATTTGATGAATAATATTTCAATTAAGAAGATATTTAATAACATAATTAAGGTGAATAATATTAAAAAACATAATTAAAAGTGAAAATAATTAATTCCAATTTACAATATTGGAGGAATTTATTGGATCTAAGTAACATTGATTATGTTGATAAAAGAAAATGACAAGATACCATCCTTTCAATTTTTTTTTTTTGGAATGAAATACACCATCTTAAATTTAATAACTAATCTAAATTATTCTTATTTCTTTCAAGAAGAAAGTTCTAGATGTATAAATTGAGGAAGACTCTTCATGTCATGTTAGGGTATGATAAACCTCAAATTATTTGTGCTTAGCCATTTGAAAAGTTCATTGATTTATGTTCCTCTTGTGTGGCATGATGATTATGGGAAGATACATTTTCCTATCCAACCTTTAGCCGCAAACAAACACCCCAATTAGGGTGCAAAGTCAAGCTTCACAATAATTAGGGTTTTTCAATTGATGATGGTTCATCCTAATCATCATGTTCCTCTTCCTCCTTTGACCCCACCAATTCATCCCCTTTGGTATACATCAAATGAAGAAGTCAATGAGCCCACACCACACCCTTTAAACTCTCCTCTTCTTGCCATCATTTGGTCATTGTTACCATACTCATGCTTCAATCACAAATCCTCTTTAACACACTTTTGGCTAAATTCATTGAATTAATATATGGGTGGAGTGGTACAAATCTCATCTTGAGATAATATTAAACAATTATATACTAATTAGTGTAATTAACAATCATTTACTTTAAAGTACATTAGAGAACTATTCTAATGAGTTTTGATAAGACTTCTTAGCTTCACTTTTTATTTAGTAATAACTAACACCTTCACAGCATTTTGTAACTACCCCCATTTACACCATCTTTAGAGTTTTTCTTCAATGTAAAGTTTTTCTATTTGTTGAAATAAATTGGAATCATTTTCTTAGTCCGAAATTCTCATGGTGAAGCATCCAAGACATGAAAATCTATTTGAAAGAGTGACTTCCAATAAGTACTCTTTTTTAGTCTATAAAATTAAAATTTGAAATTTCTATCACACAATTATTTTATAATTATAAAATGTTAAAAATTTCATATCAATTAAAGATAAAATAAATTTATAATATATAAATAAATATAATACTATTTTACGGATTTTATAAGTTTAAATTAGACTTAATAAAATTTAATTAGACAAGACATGAAAGGGTGTACTAAGTTAATAACATAAGCATTAACAATGTACGTAGGTTTGAGAATTAGCACGAGGACTTTAATGTGAATAGTGACAGTGTTAGAAATTCAATGTTGTTTTCTTCTTCCCATGGCTAGTGCCATTAATTCAATGTTCCTCTCACTGTTGTTTTCCACATTTTTTTCACCTTTTCTTCTTTTTTCTTTCTTTGACCATTCCCTCATTCAAAAGGCTCAGTCTTGCTTTAAGGTTGAAGCATTGCAGTTCAGACTGTGATCTTTTGAGGACCCTTCAAATTTGGTACATCTACCTTTCTGTTCTTTGTCTAATTCAACTTTCTTTATTGCTTCAACATTTTTCCTTTTTTCTTTTTTCTTTTTTTTTTCTATACAAGGCTTCAAGATAACTTTAATGCCGGCAAACTTTCATTATGCAATGATTCATATATACAGGAAAAAAAAGAGTTTATATTTAAATCAGATTGAACTTGATTTTAACTTTTGTACTTTCAAATTCACTGAAATCAGTTTTTAAACATTTAAAATTGTGTTTTTTTTTTACAAACTATCTATTATTTTGTCAATAGCTCGAGAGTGGCAAAACATGTGTTTTCAAAAATTAAAGAATTAATTTTATTGATTTTCAACTATGATGTACCGATAATTCAATTTAGGTCACGTATTCGTGTTCAACACATATCCGTATTCGATATTTTAGGATATTTTATCGATTCTTATCAATTAAGTATCTAATTTACAAAGTCTTAGTATACTACAAGAAAATATTTGAATAATGACCAATTTTAGTAACAAAAAATAATTAGTCACTATAGTGATCAATTTATATACCAATTTATAAACTAAACATTATTTGCAACTAAAATAGTTCAAAAAATAAGAATTGATCTCTAAATTGATAACTAAAATAGTTTATATTATAAATTAGTTTCTAAATTGGTCACAAACATTAACTACCAAGTTTTTGACTACTAAAATAATTGATCTCTAATTAGAAATTTGGTCTCTAACATATTTTTTGTTATTAAAATTAGTTATTATTTAAAAGTTTTCTTGTAGTGGTATTTTTATAATAACAATAATTTATATCTTTTTATATTAAAGACTTTAGTACATATGGTTTTAATTTAAATTCACACAATAATAATAATCATATATTTATTATATTTTTAAGAATTATTATACATTTTTCAATACTCAAATATTACATATATATCATGTATCGTATTTTATTATTTTCAAGATAAATGTATCGACATATCAGATACGTGTTGTATCCAATACACGTATCGTATCCATGTATCATAGATTTTCAAATTATAAAACCTATAAATTAAGTTTAAAAAATACAATACATTTTTTCTATTTATGAAATGACTAAATAATCCTTAAAACTCAAATGGTTGTACTTTACATGTTTATAAGCTCAAAATTACATACTCAAAGTTAAATAACTTAAACAAAATATAGTGTGTATTAAGAACTATTGAGGCCAGGCAGGTAGATTTTGTTGTTATTACATTTGAAGAATGAGCTTTGTTAATTGCTTATCTACTACTAGGAAGAATATATACCTGCTTGGAAATGCTGAATTAATTAAAAATACAAATTTGATTTAGAAAATGTCAATGGGAAATCATTTCTTGAAAATCCATGCAATGTATTTCTATAAATTTAAAATAGTATACCATCTATTGCCTAGAAAGTTAATGGGTTAATTAACCCAAAATTGTGTCCAATAAATTCAATCATATATAATCTCAGTAATTTAAATTTAGAAAGCATAAATTTGAAAGAGCACTAAATTCAAAGGGAATTTTGTTGATGTTAAAAGACAATAACATCTGAATGAGAATAAAGCAATTAAAAAAGAAAATTAACTCTTTTATTAATTCAATTCTTCATCATTTACCACATAATTATTATTCATTCACTTTTTAAATTGATTCGAATTATTCAAACAAGAGTCGATCAATTCCTTAAATATCTCATTCATCTTCAAACAAGAAATTAATAGCATTAAGCAAGCTAAAAAGAATTTCAATTAATAAATAAAATTGAATTATCAACAATCGTTTATAAACAATCCTAATAGCATAAATCAAAACACATGAACATCCAAACAATATGTATGAATTCAAAAGCTTATATATTATCAAAAGTTAGCACTTAAATGGTCCATCAAACTGTCTAGTGGAATTCTATACATTTATAAATCGTCTAAAGTCTTATCAAACTGTTTAAAGCCTATCATACCATCTAGCAAGGTTAAAAAATAATTTTAATAAATAATTTCAATTGAGTCTCAAATAACGGCAATCGGGAAAAATTCAGTTATAACATTGGACTTAGTCTCAATTATAATCAAATAAAGTTAAGATCAAATATTCTAAATATAAGTGAGAAATACAATCATCATGTATACCCTCGTTGAAACAAAGAGAAATGTTTTATGCTTGTCCATTTTCTTAAAATATAAATATCATATCTTATTATAGTTATTAATAAATCAATTAATAAATACTTCAAAAGTAAAAATTTAACAACTTAATTTTATTTAGCTGCAATAATTTATTATTTAATATGATTATATAAGACAAAATCATCAAAGTTTGTACAAGAACAGATGTAAAATATGGAAATTCCCCTAAACTTATTTTCTCAAATGCTAACAATTATCCTTTTTTTTTTTTAATGCATTGACTTCAACATTATATCACTATTTGTATGTTAACATCAATTTAGGTTTGTGTTTAGTATTTATTGGTGTTGATCCCATTTCTTATTCATATCCATAATTCGACTCAAAGATTGAAGTTTCCATCTATCTAATATAGTTCAAAGAAAGATGCTCATTTTATGTTTTCGTAAGAACTCAAAATATTTCTAACTCATCAGCCACCAAGATGAACCTTTTTTTCAATCATTAATGACCTCAAATATGAAAAGATGTAGAAAGAGCATGGCGACCACATGTGTGAATGATAATAGTGCAATGAGACTTTGCAACCTCATAACAAGATGTTACAACTTAAAAAACATGAATGTCTTAAGAGGATGCAAAGATATGGAATGCCCAAAAATAAACATTAGGTCAATCATGACACATTACAAGTTTAGATCAAGTCACTAGCTAATAAATAATAATGGCGAGCAGAATTACAATCCTAAGCGCTTAGGACGTGAGGCTTAGACCTAATGAGACCAAATCAATCCTCAACCTAAAGCGTAAGCTTGGCTATAAACTCATGGTCTTCCTTCTCAACCCAAACATTATACTAAACTAGTATTAAGCTAAAGATAGCTCGCTTTGCCACTAGGGACAAAAGGTTTGATCAAAGACAACACATTTTTTCTTGTTCACATCAAGCAAACTAGGGATGGAAAAAATGAACTGCACTAATCTAAACTATTAAACACTACAATGAACCAAAAAGTAGTTTACCCGGATTGAAATGAAAATTAGTTTAGACCACTTAATTGAACTACTTTTTATTCTACAAAACTACACTACCCTAAATTTCATTGAATTACACTGAACTATACTATGAAATGAACTAAACTGCTATGGACCTTAACCTATTTTCGAACTGCACTATTTTTGAACCAAATTACACTATTTTTGAGAATTGCAATATTTTGAACCGAACTATTTGTGAACTATTTTTGAATGTGTTGATTTATTTAAAAAAAACAATCTCGAAAAAAGGAGAAAAATTAAAAATCAATGGTCAAATTTAGTTGAGTCAACCGAATTTGGCCAAATTTTTATCGATTGACTGGGTCAAATTCAGACAAATTTCGACACGGCCGACTCTGTCAAATTGTGCTGAATTTCAGTCGTGGCTGACTAAGCCGAATTCGGCCAGGACCGCCTTAGCAAAATTTGGCTAGGGCCGACTAAGTCAAATTTCAATCAGGGCTAACTGGGTTGAATTTGACCAAATTTTGGTCGTGTCCAATACGGTTGAATTTGGTCAAATTTCAGTTGGGGTTGCCTTGGTCGACTTAGTTAAATTTGACCAAATTTTAGTAATGACTGACTCGACTAAATTCGACTAAATATCGGTCGAGGTCGACTCGATCAAATTCAATTAGGATGACTCAACCAAATTTAATAAAAGCCAACTCGACTAAATTCGACCTAATTGTGACTATTACCAACTCAATCGAATTCGGTCACATTTTGTTTGGGTCAAATTTCGTCAACCAACATCCTTTATTACGATCAACAACACAAAAAATGGCATCATCTCCTCATAGATGACATCATATGTGTACCTTTACATCTAATTTGAAAACCTCAAATCATACAATGACACCACCGATTATATGAGCATGTTAAAGTATATAAAACCCATGTATGATTGGTTTTAAACTTTAACACGGATGTTATAAGTGCACTTAAATGGTTTAATTAATGAAAATATATATACTGCACAACAACCAAAATTATTATATAAAGAATTTTTTTTACACATTTTTTGAACTTTTATTTTTCAAATAATATATTTTTAATCTTAAATAATTAATTTACTATTTTTATTTTTTTAAGTGACTATTTTTAAATTTTTTTACCTTATATTAATTAAATGTATTTTAAATTAAAATAACAATCTACAATATTGTAAAAAGTATTTAATTTAGTTTTTATAAATATAATAATAATAATTGCAATTTTAAAATGGGTATACTATTAATAAAATAACTTCTTTTCGAAGATTATTGATATATTGCTTTCAGAATTTCACTTTCGTCCTCCATAAAGTATTACTCCTTCATTTGAATTGAAAAAAACAGTTAAGGGTTCTCGTTAGCAGATATTTGAAGTGTTTCCATGTAAATTTTTTTCTCCATTCAGAAGTTAAAACCCATTTTAAGGATCTTTTTCCACTACAAGAGTTTCTATTCTTACATATGATGGAGAAACATTCAACATAGAGAATTAATCTCCCTAATCTCACAAACCAACAACTCCCTAATCTCTCAACCTACAAATTTCAGACTTTATTTTTAACCAAGAATTTTCCAACAGTTCCTAAATCTAAGATTTTGAGCATAAAAAAAAGGCATAAAAGATAAACAAAGAAGAGAGGAAAAAAATACAAAACCTAAGAAGTTTGACCAATGAAACATGTATTCGATAGTTATGACCTTTTCTTTACCCAGAGTGCTTTATTTTATTGATCATCATTTTCGTGCTTCAAATGTTTTTTAATTAATGAAATAGTTTTAGTTTAGAAAGTCTGTTGAAGCATAGAAATTTACCTTAATCAAGTTATATTTCAATGCATTGTGAAACGCTCAATACTTAGTTTAGTATCATGTATAGAATCATATTTTGAGCAGCATCGGTAAACCAAAGCTAATTAATTAATTAATTAAGACACAAAATCTTGTCAGTTATACAAGGTCTTGAGCCAAATTTACTTAAATCCTAAAACAGGTCTATTGTAGTCTATTCAGGAAATTATTTTAAGCCGGTTAAAAAAAGATTTTTTATGTTAAGACTTTCTATGTTAGTTCTAGAATTGGCATAGATATACAAGGTTTAGAAAGTTACTACTTTTTATGTTGATTCTAGAACAACCGGCATAAAAATTTTCTACCAAATTCTCAATCAAAACCTAAACAATGACGCAAGATCTCAAACCTTCCATCAACTACTTCTCGCTCCCTAACTACTTCATCATCCAAAACTGTTGAACTTCAATTCAGAGTTAAATGTGGAAAAAATACAAAATAAATTAAGTGAGCAAACACATTTGTTACAACGAAGAGAGCAGTAATATTACCACGAGTAGCGAATGCGAGAGTGCAGCAAAGAAAGACTTCGACAGTGCAGTGAAGAGCACAAAAAAGAAAAGAGCGAGAAAAGCACATACACATGTGGCGATGAGGAAAAAAAAAGTTACAAAGAGAAAATGGAGGAGTGATGGCGAGGGAGGACCAGGAGAGGGAGGACCAAGAAAGGGAGGAACGAATGCGAGAGTAATGCAAATGCGAATGAAGGGACGAGACTTCAACATGAGTGAGGCAAGTGAGAGTACAACGAAAAGGAGAGAAGAAGTACAAAGAAGAACAAATGGAGGAAAATGAAGTGATACGCAAAAAGGAAAATATGAAAATTTAAGATATTATGTCAATTATAGTAATGAAACAACATAGAAAATCTTCTAGTTTATTACAAAATTATCAGTGTTTCACTTTTTATGTTGGTTTTAAGTATAATCGGTATAAAAAGTCTTATATTTCATTACAAAATTATTACTTCGTCAACTTTTTATATCATTTTCAATTATAACCGATATAAAAAGTATTGTCATATTTATAAAATTGTTATTTTTTGCATAGAAATTATTAACTGGGTAGAGTATAATTGACATAATACATCATCGTAAAAAATTATTTTTGCAATAATGAATTTTAATTTTTATTACATTATTATTCATAACATATCGTGTAATTAAATGACTTATATGGTTAATATATGTTTTATTAGTGTTGAATTTTCTAAATATACTTTCATAGAAAAAACTAAACAATAATCATATTTTTACTCATTATTGTCTTGAGCAAACATCGAAGTGTCATTTTGATTCGGTGTCGTGTTCTTTCTTCATTCTATTGAGCTCATTCAATATTATCATCTACAATTAACTAAACAAATCATGTTTAAAATACATTATTTTTTCTTGTTCTCTTCCATACTAAAGAAGTGTAAATAAATATATCTTCATTATTTTATCTTAATTCTTGTTAAGTTGCGAGAAAAAATGTTAATTCTTTCGTAGGACATTTTTTAATTTCTATAGTTTTTTTCTTATTAAATATTATGAGAATTTACGTGTGGTATAGATAAATAGTGAGAGGAGAAAATTAAGTTACGAAAAATGGAGGTTAATTTCGAGAATATTTTTTATTAGTGTGTCTAGTCATATTTGAGGACAAGAGAAACTACTATTAATGTTTTCAGGGAACCAAACATTTTATATTTTTCATATAATTTTTTTTTTCATTTCTCTACATATTTTGGCACTGGAGAGAAGGTTTTCCATTTCCTAACTTTCTACAACCATAGAACAGACATCTTCAATTTTTCTCATAACATTATTTTGGTTATGATTGGTTTCGCTGTGTAATCATACAATATTTTCAACATGTATGTTATGTTACACTTTTTTCTAACATCTATTTTAACCTTCAATTATTTATATTTATACTTTTCTCTTTCTTATCTCATATTTTTCCTTTTCTATCCATTTTTTCAACGGTTATAAAAAGAATGTAAAAATATCGTTTTTCCTACTTTTTCAACTATCTTTCAAAGTAGATTTAGTTTAGCTTTCGGCAACCTTCTGTCACCATCACTAATCCTTTTGAATTTACTCATCATCACTAATAATATATATATATATATATATATATATATATATATATATATATATATATATATTTTGCAACATCTAACTCCGAAGAACAAGGGCCTTATAATTCGGGTTTGGTAGGTATATACGTTAAACTGTTATGGGTTGAGTCAAACATGGATTTGGTGCATATGGTCCACCTATAATTTGGTTTATTTACTATGTAGAAGTTGAGTTATTTATATTATTAGAGTTTTTTTTAAATAATTTATATAACTAATATGTATAAGGAAATTTAAAATAACCAGTATTGAAATATCAAACTTAAAATAAATAATTTCTTGTTTAAAATTAAATTTAAGTAAGAAACTTCATAAGTATGTATAGTTATTAATTGTGATTAGAATTTGTGAGTTTGGAATGAGAAATAAATATGTGCTTGTGGCTATTGTCAAACTATTCTAATGTCAACATGAAATACTCAATTTGATAAAGTAAGTGTAAATAATATTTAGCGTTTTTTTAGATGGGTGCTGCAAATATATATATATATATATATATATATATATATATATATATATATATATATATATATATATATATATATATATAATATCCCAATTTTAGCATCTTAAAACTAATAAAAATAGGAAATTTCATCATGGTTCCAAAACAGATAATCTAGTGTACACAATATATTAATACAGTCTTACAAAAATATGACTATAAAAATATATCACTTATACACTTAAACTAAACTAATAAATTCTATACTTAAACTGACCACTTAAACCGCCCACTGGAAACCTCCTCCTCAACACTTAAACGATGGTTCTTCATCCTCCATAAGTGTCTTTGACACTGCAACCACATCTGCTCCCACCGAATAGGTGATCATCGCAAAAGGAAACATACAACACGAGACAGACACACAGAAGCAAGGGTAAGCTAATCTGATTAAAGGCATCATACAGTTCAATTATAAACAGAAATCATGCAATCTTTCTCATTTTCACCAGAATCACATAGGCCACCACAAAGACAATGCATATATATTACTCTAGACTCGATATCCGGATTATGTAAGCGACATTGGATCTCTGGGTGGCTTGCACCTGTGAAGGTTCCCAAACTCTGTAGAGTTTGGACACAAGGGGTTATCACCCAACCACTCACAGAGTAAGTCCCCTTCGCGTCTAAGACTTATCAAGTCCAAAGACTAGGACCTCCTGCTACTCCTCACGACATAATCCATTCTGCTCTATCTAAGCGTGAATGATTATTGGAGTTTCAGAATACCAACCCATACGGAGTCCTCGTGTCCTTACACACACTAACATACTCTTTTGAATTTCCCTTGAAATTCTAATTCAACCACTTCTTCTCATATTCCAACTTCATGAAATTTCACCACACATATTACCAGTTATAACAATTCATGCATATCATAACTAAGTTCACATTTTAATATTTAAACATAGCTTCATCCATTAGAACAAGAAAGCAACACTCAACTGCAGAGGTTCTCGCCCAAGCTGGAAGGTCACGCCCAGGCGAAAGGGGCTCTCTCGCTTAGGCGAGTCATTCTTGCCTGAACGAGGCTCGAAACAGAGAAAAACCCAAACGCTGGGCGAATTCTCGCTTAGGCTAAGTTGTCACGCTTAGACGAGAATGACTCTCGCTCAAGCGAGACTGGTTCGCCTAGGCGAGATCTCGCGCAGAGACAGGGGATGAGTTTTTGGTGTTTTTGCTCAAGCGAGAGCTACTCGCTTAGGCGAAAATACCAGATTCCCAATCTGTTCTCACATGCAACAGTCCAGAAATCTATCACAATCCAATCATACACTCAATTACACAGTTAAATCACTCATACAACACTCAATCATGCAATTCAAAGTCATCAAAATGATTTCTATACGAAATTCAAGCAAAATAGTTAGCTTCTCTTACCTGTTATCCTGTTTAGACACGTCAACGCCTTAAAAACGTCAACACCTCTAACTCCACAAGATGCTCTATCTACACATAAAAACATCACAAGAACAATCAGGACATACCGTTATGGTCACTGATCAACAGAGACTCATACTGATGATTAAAACGTCGCATGCAAGCGGAAAAGGGCTTGCATGCAACAGAAAAAGACTAAAAAAGAGAGCGGAAAATCAACTTACACGAACGGAGAAACTGATCGGTCTAATTTGAAGAACTCGTCGAGAGGATCAATCCTATGGTCTTGATTCTTCAATCAGACGACCAGAGAGACAACATCTCTAGAGAGAAGTCAGAGAACTCTAGAAAAGTGGTTTATAGAGAGATGGTGTGTTTTAAAATAATGAAACTCGTTTATAACAATTCTATTTATACTAAAACCTTTTAATATTAAAATAATCGAGTCTCACTATTTTTAAACCATTATCACTTTTAAAACGTCATTTCCTAGGGTCTTACAATATATATATATATATATATATATA
>Ga0214543_1009527_pt1 | contig 15018 bp, 7 predicted proteins | sample CNSS2metaG_FD_160094 | JGI IMG/M metagenome (GOLD analysis project Ga0214543, IMG submission 160094) | Root nodule microbial communities from cowpea collected in UCLA plant growth center, Los Angeles, California, USA - CNSS2 | ecosystem: Host-associated > Plants > Roots > Nodule | place: USA...
CTCCAAACACTAGCTCCTTACAATCTACATAAACCCTTATGCTCTCTCACAGTTTTGTTCTTCCATGGCAGCACCAAAGATCCACTTGTTTTCCTCTTTCTTATTGTGCAGCACTTTTCTGTGCTTCGTCCACTGCACATTGTCCCTGCTGAACCCGGAGGATGAGGCTGGCATTCTGGTTCAAGCTGATGATGTTAGGATGGTCCAAAGCAACAGAGATTCTAAGAAGATGTGTGACTTTTCAGTTGGAAAATGGGTTTATGATGACTCTTACCCTCTCATTGGTTCAAAAACTAGATAGATGTCCAAAAGCATTGCTTCTTCCCTCACATACTCAACAGGTCCAAAGACCTTAATTTGTACATAACCTTCCCAAAATAAGTAAAATCATACAAAAGCAGTTGTTTAACATCAAAGTTATACAGATTAGCCCATTCCACCAAAAGCATTGCTTCTTTCCACACATACTCATCGTGTCCAAAGGCCCTAATTTGTGCATAACCTTCCCAAAATAAGTAAAATCATACAGAAGCACCTGTTCAACTTCTAAATTATACACATTAGCCAATTCCACATCTAGCAACAGGTTTCTAACACACATTGTCCTTGAAGCAGCACTAATATCACTAGATTGACATTTCACACCGCCAGCAGGAATCTTCATTTTGCGAAAAAACCATCACTACCGTCTTTTCACCTCTTTTTAGCACAACAAAATTGTCACTTACAACTCCAAAGAAGCCAATTCCTCCTGAAGGTAAAGGGCCCTAGCAGTATCCCCCTTCTTGATGTAGCCATCAATCAACTCCTCATAGACACAAGCATCCAGAGCCACCACCCGCTCTCTCATCACCCTCAAATATCTCTCCGCCTCTTCAACCTTTCCACACCGACACAAACACCGAACAACCGTCACGAAAACTGACAACCCAGGATTCACACGTTTGTACTCCATTTCATAATACAACTTCAAAACCTCTTGAACCTCCTCCTTTCTAGTATAACCCTGCATCAAAAGAGAATAAGTAACATCATCCGGTGAAAACCCTTTATCCATCAACACACTCAACATTCCATTCGCTTTCTCCACTTCACCCTTTTCACATAGCCTCTCCACCACCTTATTAAACACCACACAACCAGGCACAAACCCAACCCTCACCATCTCATCAAAAACCCTCACACATTCCTCCGAATCCGCCGCAACAACATGCTCATACGTCTCACCGTATGGCCTTAGCTCCTTCCCCTCCATTTCACGCACCAAACTAATAGCCTCCCCAACTCTCCCATCTCTGCAAAACGCTCCAACAAACGACGTGTAAACAAATGCGTTAGGCTCAAACCCTCTTCTCACCATCTCCCCATACAATCCCCATGCGGAATCCAAATCCCCAAACGCAACCTTCGCATGCAGAACCAAAGACCACACAACGTTCTCGTGAAGCAAATTCTTCTGCAACATCCTCTTCAACAAAACCACGACATCACTCTCCGATTCCGCCACGCGTCCCCTCTCCAAAATCCTCAACATCAAACTACAATTCACGATCATAGAAGGAGAACGGAAAGTACTCCTCCGCATAATCCGATCCAGCGTGTCAACAATCTTCTGCAATTCACCTTCCTTGCACAACACATCAACCATGATTCGCAAACTCGTCAAATTAGGGTAAATCCTTCTCCGAATCATGAACTCGTAAACCTCCCAAACGAGAAAACATTTTTCAGATCTCTGCACTGCGTGAAGCAAGGCGTTAAAACTGACGACGGTGACGGAGACTCCATGCTCCTCCACGTAGCGACAAACGTGGAAGGCGACGTCCGTTAGCCTGGCCTTTGCATAGGCTTGGATAAGAAGGTTCACAGCGAGGTCGCGAGAGGTTGAAACGAGAACGTCAAGAAGAGAATCGACGAGTGCAGGAACCGCATGTGAGTGAGTGTTTGTTTTGGTGAGAGAACGAAGAAGAGCGCGCGCGTGGACGAGTAAGTTGGCTCTTAACAAGAGGTTGATGGTGATGGCGTAGGAGCGAGTGGTGGGCTGGAAGGTGGAGTTGGGCCGAGTTGCGGCCCAGTGGAAGAAGCCCAATGCGGCTTTTGCGTCGGAGGGGGAATTGAATTGCATAAGGAGGTGTTGAACCAACGAGTCGTTTAAATCGAGAGAACGGAACTGGTGAGTTATGGAGTCCCAGTTGCGTCTTGCTCTGAAGGAATTGCAAAGTGCCGCGACGACGTCATCGTCGAGCTTTGAGAACGACGCCGTATGAGTCTGTAGACGACTGAATCTGGAGAAGAAGAGCTTGGAAGCCATACGACTAACACCTGTCTGTGAAAAAAATATAGTCTGAATCAGTCTTTGACCAATTGGTTTGAACCTTTTCGGATGTGGAAACAAACCAGAATAATTATCCACAATTACCACAACACAAATGTGAAATCATGTATTGAAGAAAAAATTACTGAACATTTGGGATGAGAAATACAAAAGGATGGAGAATAATAACAAGTGCACAAGACCCTTGTTGTTACATGTCTCATTGTTTAGGATTTATAGTTCAAAACTTTATCCAAACAATTTCTCAATGATCTCATAGAGGGATGAGTATGATCCAAAGCAGCTTGATACAGCACCTACAATAATAATTGTAACACAAAGTGCTAAATGTAGAAATAAGATGGAAAAGTTGAGTCACATTAGAGGTAATCATAAATATCTCACGGTCTTGCATTACTACAGAATGTTACAATTCAAATGTTACAATTCAGTTGAGTCACAAAGTGCTAAATGTAGAAATAAGATGGTTATCAACACAGAATGTTACAATTCAAATTGCATTTTTAAATTCTGCATTTTCCAATTAGGTTTCACTGAATCACCATCCTATATTTGAATAACTTGGAGTATTTCAGTTAAATATGATGAAGCAATAAAAGCTCCCACTTTGATTTAGTTCATGGAAAAGTTCTGCCATTATCTCTATTGTTTAAAAACAGAATTAAACACAAAAGAGGTAGAAGGAATGAGAAAAACTGATTTCTTGATATATTAATTTTCCATTCAGATTTACTGTACTCTGTGATCTTATAGCAGAACTTTAAACAGAAAAATTACAAACTCTTAACTGAACAGAACGGGCGACAAATTATGGCTAAATAAAAAGTTTTGTTTGTGTTCTAGCCCTTTGGCTGAGAAAAGCCATTCTTATTAAATAAAGAAAACGTGATTATATTTCTGATTTTCATTTAGCATTACTATTATGAAAAGGTAACCATCATACTCTGAAAGCTTGAGATTCTGCCACTCCTTATGCTTAGAAAACAATAAATTAGTCAACCTTGGTGGAACCTTGGGTTGTTAACACCATGGTACAAGAATCTCCCACACAAAACTTGCATGAAATGTGATCACCCTACACCTCACAAGGTAAGCACAAATCCATCAGCATATGCAAATAAAAGCAAACACCAAGACAGTGAAAGGGGGCTATGAAAAAAATACAAAACTTACAGATACAATTCCTCCCCCATAATTGAGAGCATAAACCCATACAGCATCAGTTTTGGAAGAACCCACCTAAGCAATCAGTGAAAGAAACAAATTTAGCATTCCAAGCTAAGATTTTTAAAGGGGAAAACGTAATTTTTTAGTTTACACTTTCAAACTTTCAATTAAACGAGGTCAAATTCTCTATACTTACATGTTAAATTTAGTTCATGTTAAATTTAGTTCCCAAATTTTAAAAGAATGTAGATTTAATTTTTTAACTTACAAAACATTAATGTTTTTTAAACTTAAAGGGTATAAACCATATAAATTTGATAAAAACATAAAGATCGTTTCATAACACAAACATGTAAATGTGCAGCTTAATCCAAAAGATGACTGAGAGTGTAAGAAGAATTTAATTTAGATTTAGTATTGATGTATACAAGTATTACCATGTCAAACTAATCAAAACTTATTTTATAAAGTAACTAGCACACAAAATATTTCAACAATGTTCAATTATACAACAATATAAAAGAGACTAATTATAATGCTCCTGCAAAAAAAAAAAAAAAAAAAAAAATAAAAAAAAAAAAAAAAAAAAAAAAAAAAACTTACACTGACAAATAATAATCGGATATCATCCTTGAATCAAAAAGCTATAAATAAGAAGTCAACCATCATATTCTGTCAAAGATATTTCCATAATGAACCAACTAAAATTGAAATTAATTTTAAAAAAAGCTAATACAAAATTCAAGCCCAACATTATCAGATATCAGTTTATAGTATATTTGAATATAAATGAACCTTTTTTGAACCAAAGATTGGTGAAATCAAAGAGAAAACCTTTTAGGGTATGAAGAACTTGAGGGGATATCTTGAGAAACAAGTTGTGGCCGATGATCTGCCTCCCACTTTTTCAACCACCACTGAACCCATTTCCTCTTCTCCGCTGCCTTCATCATTTCCCATCGTTCTGCATCACCTTCAACAGATGCCAGTACCTTGGCCGGATTCAAATTGAAAAAAAAAAATGAATTTAATATTCTCCTTCACATGATGGAATTGAGATTTTAAAAACAGAGAAACAATAAGAAAAGTGCTTTACATTTGTATTTTATCAAGTTCAAAGTAATGAAGAAAAAGAAAGAAAGGTTAGAGATTGAAACTTGATTTGGTTGAAGGAGTGAGGAACAGAGTCGCAGTGCAGGCGGAGGTATATATTCGACACGCAATTTTGAAAATTTTAGGGTGGAGTAACCCATAATTTCACCCTTAAACTATTAGTAAGAATAAAAACTGCTTAAAGAATTTTAAATTGTTAAAAATTGTATGGAGTAGTTCTTGAATACAAATATTATTTACATTTAATTAAAATACATCAATTTAAGAAATAAACTGCTAATCATTAAACATTTTCAGAATTACGTGAATAGTTATTGAATAGTTATGTTATGAGAATTGTCATTTATCCAAACTGGCGTAAACACAAACGTTATCATGTGTACGCATCTTTTTGAATTATATTAATAATTGATGATATTGTAATGTTATTAAGTTAATAAATAAAATAAAAATAAAATAAAATATATGGAGAAAATATGAGAAAAATAAAAAATAAGAAATATATAAGTAAATAGTTTTATAGAAACTTGTAAAAATAACAGTTAATTTTTAAAAATTTAATAAATAATTAAATTGTAAAGGATAAAGTTGGAATTATGAAATGTGGACACAAAAGAGGGAATCCCCTTTATATATAAAATAGGAGAAAAAATAAGAAAAATATAAGTAAATAGTTTTATAGAAACTTGTAAAAATAACAGTTAATTTTTAAAAATTTAATAAATAATTAAATTGTAAAGGGTAAAGTTGGAATTATAAAATGTGGACACAAAAGAGGGAATCTCCTTTATATAGAAGGGTAAAGTTGGAATTATGAAATGTGGACACAAAAGAGGGAATCCCCTTTATATATAGAAACTTGTAAAAATAACAGTTAATTTTTAAAAATTTAATAAATAATTAAATTGTACAGGGTAAAGTTGAAATTATGAAATGTGGACACAAAAGAGGGAATTCCCTTTATATAGAAGGGTAAAGTTGGAATTATAAAATGTGGACACAAAAGAGGGAATCCCCTTATAGAAACTTGTAAAAATAACAATTAATTTTTAAAAATTTAATAAATAATTAAATTGTAAAGAGTAAAGTTGAAATTATGAAATGTGGACACAAAAGAGGGAATCCCCTTTATATATAAAATAGGAGAAAAAATAAGAAAGATATAAGTAAATAGTTTTATAGAAACTTGTAAAAATAATAGTTAATTTTTAAAAATTTAATAAATAATTAAATTGTAAAGGGTAAAGTTGGAATTATGAAATGTGGACACAAAAGAGGGAATCCCCTTTATATAGAAGGGTAAAGTTGGAATTATGAAATGTGGACACAAAAGAGGGAATCCCCTTTATATATAGAAACTTGTAAAAATAATAGTTAATTTTTAAAAATTTAATAAATAATTAAATTGTAAAGGGTAAAGTTGAAATTATGAAATGTGGACACAAAAGAGGAAATCCCCTTTATATAGAAGGGTAAAGTTGGAATTATGAAATGTGGACACAAAAGAGGAAATCCCCTTTATATAGATTATTATTATATAGATAAGATATTAAACTTGTTTAATATCTGTTAATTATCTATAACTATATATGAAGATGATTTCCTCTTTTGTGTCCACTTTTCATAATTCCAGTTTTACTCTTTACAATGTAATTATTTGTTAAATGTTTTAAAATTAACAATCACTTTTACAAGTTTTATAAAATTATTTACTTATCCTCTTCTTCTTCTTTTTTTCTTATTCATTAACAATTATTTTCTTATATTTTCTCTATGCATTTCACTTTATTTTTTATAAATGTAATTTTAGTTTGTTTATTAAACTAATAACATTACAATATCATCAATTACTAATATAATAACATTCATATTCAAAAAATACGTACACACAGGCGTTATTGCATCTGTGTTTATGCTAGTACTTTGTTGTAGATATTAAATATTTGGTTAAAATACTTCCTTGGTCCATGTTTTTGTTCAAAAATCTCAAATAGGTCCTAAGATTTTTTTTAGTCTCAATTAGTTCCATATTTTTTTAAAATGTATAACAATTAGGTTCATTTCATTAATATGGTATTATCGATTTTAAGGATGTGTTACGTGTCAATTCTTTATTTTTTTTTAACACAAAGTATAAGTAAAGTTTAATGTAAAATATAAATTTAAATAAACTTTATATTATTAAAATGTTTAATAAAAATATCATTATAAAATTTATATAAAAGTTAAATTTAGTCTCAATCTGAAGAGAATGAAATTGAAAATAAACAAAATGGACTTAAATATAATCAAAATAACAAATATATGGACCAAAGTGATATTCAAACAATGACTTGACACATGTCACTTTACTGACTTGACACATGACACAATATTAACGTGACATGTGACATGAATAATTTAAAAAAAAATAAAAAATTCAAAAAAATGAGGAGCTAACACGTGACACATCCTTAACACTGTTAACACCATGCTAACGGAATGGACTTAATTATTACACATTTTAAAAAATATAGACCTAATTGAGCCTAAAAAATCTTAGGACCTATTTGAAATTTTTGAACAAAAACATAGACTAAGGGAGTATTTTAGTCTAAATATTTTTCTTTTCCACGAAGATATGTCCAGAACCTTGTAATTCTTGATCTCATGATAGTATAACTTTATCAAATTAATTTTATTTTTCTAAATTTTTAATAGAATTAAATCTATGATCTTTATCACGTTTTTTTTATTTAATTATTTTTATTATATTATTAAAAGTTTAAATTCGTGAGATAGTCGATATAATATCCCAAAAAATACCGCATATTTGAATATTCACAACAAATAACTTAAGCATATAAACACCATGTTATACTCATTCCCTGTTATATATAAACTAGAATACAATTTTATATATAAAAACTGACTAAGAGTTGTCAAAAGAAAACTCAAAACTAAACATTATCCTGATACACAACTACTCAACGGCATCTCCTATTCTTCCTTGCACAAAACTATTTGCAGAATCCTCAATTGTTCACACCAATCAGATGATTATTGCAAAAGGAAAACAAACACCAAAACACAACTAAGACAAAAGAAGGGTAAACTAATAAGTTTTAAGAAATTATCTCAATCCATAAAATATTGACATAAATCAACTAAAACAAGCAGATATTCACATACAAATATATATAAACTACGACTCAACTAATCTAGATACATGCATTGAAGTTGGATCCAGACAATTTTGTGCTTGTAGTGACATCTCATGCTTTGTAGAGCGACAAATTCAAAGTGAAACTCTATCACATACAAGGTTAGTCCGTTAACACCTTTAGTCAAGGAAAAATCTAGGCTAGGACCTCCTGCTCCTCTCACCACATACTTCATTCCTTTCTAATTGAGAATTTAAATGGTTATTAGTACGTCATGATAACCGCCAAGACAATCCCAAACCAATCGCCCAACGACTATCTCCCTAGAGCTCTAAAGGAAAACAAATCAATTAAATCGCCTGGTGCGTAAAGACTCGCCTAGTGATAGAAGTTCTCTTGCTCAAGCGACAAATTCCTCATCTGAGCGAGAATTCTAACAAATAGCAAAGATGAACTTTTGATATTTTCGCTTAAGTGAGAGCTTCTCTCGCTTAGGCGAAAACAACAAATTCTCGTATGCTCACAACATGCAAACCTAGAAAGTCAAAACAACACCAACCAACATTTAATTCAAGCCAATACACTATTCAATCCAGCGAAATTAAATGGAATTAACACCAAAACAAGCAATACATTTTCAAATCTTAGAAAACAATCTAGCTTCTCTTACATGTGAAAAGTTCAGAAGACTAAACTCAAGTATCAATCCCTTTTTATACTTAGCAGAGATCACAATTCAATCTAAAAACGATAATAACATGATAAGGGGACATGATCATAATCACTGATTAATAGAGAATCATAAGAACAAGTTCGATGACTCATGTGAGAGAAGAATTTTCATATGCATAGGGATTCAATTAGACAAGAGTTAGGAATAGAAAATCAACTTACTCTGTTGAAGAAATTGATTGGACAGAAGTTAAGAGCGCGTCTCAAGGATCACAATTTTAGAGAGAAGACAAAGAGAAGGAAAGGAACAATTTCTAGAGAAATAAAATGTTTATAAGCAATGAAATTTAAATTTTCTATTTATATTTAGGTATTTTAATAATAAAATAATTGACTTCTATTATTTTAAACATTTATCCATTCTAAACTACTATTTTCTAGATTCTTACGGTTGAACCACGATTCAATTAAATTAAAATTAAAATAAATAAATAATGTTATAAATTAAGGATTACCATATATTTAATCTTTAATTAAAGACATGTTTAGTTCTTGATGGATTAAGTCTAAAGGAAGTTAAATTTTTAAGTTCGAGAAAGTAACAAAATAACACGTTAAAGAAAATACTATATCTCTTTAATCTTTTAACCCTCACTTCCCCTTGTCACCTTAACAAAATGTTGTTATTTAGTTATTCAACTTCAAATGATCTTAGAATCAGAAAAAAAAAAAAAAAAAAAACTCACTCATCAACCCAAGACAAAACTGTTAGTAATGAGTGTATTTATTTTGGTTTCCTAGTAAAGGTAAATTTGAAAAGAAGAACAGAAACCACTTAAATGTCACACTGCCAATAACAAACAATAACAAATGCACATGCCCACCTGTCTCAACCAAACCATATTCAATTCCAAAGATGAATTCACTCATTAAAGAAGAAAAAAAAAGTGACCATAGCAATACAGGTGAAAGAAAAAAAAAGAAGATAAACTTTCTACATAAATTATTAAAGTATAAGCACACAAAATTTCTTAAAAGTTTAAGGAAATGATACTAGAAAAAACTTATAACTTTAAACAAATTTTGTCTCACAAAGAGACTCATTTTTCTCTTCTTAATTATTTTCATTGGAAGGTACCAATTAGAAGTAATGCATAATGCACCTCTCTATGGTCCACACCTTCAAACCACCGCAAGTCATGCCTTGATCAAACACTTTACCTCCAAACACTAGCTCCTTACAATCTACATAAACCCTTATGCTCTCTCACAGTTTTGTTCTTCCATGGCAGCACCAAAGATCCACTTGTTTTCCTCTTTCTTATTGTGCAGCACTTTTCTGTGCTTCCTCCACTGCACATTGTCCCTGCTGAACCCGGAGGATGAAGCTGGCATTCTGGTACAAGCTGATGATGTTAGGATGGTCCAAAGCAACAGAGATTCTAAGAAGATGTGTGACTTTTCAGTTGGAAAATGGGTTTATGATGACTCTTACCCCCTCTATGACTCTAATTGTCCATATCTAAGCTCTGTAGTTACTTGTCAAAAGAATGGTAGGCCAGATTCTGATTATCAGAAGTGGAAGTGGAAGCCAACTGGTTGTGCTTTACCGAGGTAGAGGTTGAAAATCTCACATTGAATAGAGATAACCAATGTAATAATATATAAGTTGGTGCAAATTTTACCTTAAAAATCAGTTTTGTAAAGTCGAGTTAGGTTTAAAGTTCGATTTTTAATCGTATAAATGGTTGTTGTTGATGTTTTTGGCATGAAAAGGCTTCAAATTTTGGTTTTTGATTCTATCTATTAAAAACTAAGGCTAGTTTAATGAACATAGAGATATATCCGAAGTCTAACTTCTTGAGGGCATGGTGCAGATTTGATGCACTAAGGTTTCTTGGAAGAATGAGAAGAAAGAGAATAATGCTGGTGGGTGATTCAATGATGAGAAATCAGTGGGAATCTCTAGTTTGCTTAGTGCAAGGAGTTATTCCAACTGGTCGAAAAAGGGTGACTTATAAAGGACCTGCAATGGCTTTCCATGCCCTGGTGAGATATTTATCAGAACATGTTTTCTTTTGCTTTTGTGAAAATTATTGACCATGTAGTCTTCACCTGAAGGATTTTGAGACTTCAATTGAGTTTTTCTGGGCACCCCTTTTGGTGGAACTGAAGAAAGGTTCAGAAAATAAGAGAATTTTACATTTGGATTTGATTGAAGAAAATGCAAGGTATTGGAGAGGAGTTGATATTCTTGTATTTGACTCGGCCCATTGGTGGACTCATTCTGATCAAACCAGCTCGTAAGAAAGATTCTCATTCTCTAAATTTTTGCATTGCCTCAAATCAAGCTGAATTTCACTGTAACTGAAGAAAATTAAGAACAGAAAATTGAAATTAGTTTATGTATGACTAGTGCTCTAAGTCCTTAAGATGTGTCATTAAGTTCTATCATGATAATACCAGATGGGATTACTACATGGAAGGAAAGAATCTCATAAGAAACATGAGTGCAATGGTTGCTTATCAAAGAGGACTCAGCACATGGGCAAGATGGGTGGATCAAAATCTAGACCCTCTGAGAACACAAGTCATTTTTAGAAGCATGTCATCTAGACATAACAGGTACTGTATGTTTCTGTTTGTATAAAACTTGGCCTTTATTCTCTTTTTTCTAAAATGTGTTTTGACCATATGCTAAGGTTTGAGACTTAAGTGCCAAATTGAAGAAATTATTGGACTCTATAGTGAGTTTCTTATGGCCTTGTCTTGAGCTTTTCAACAAATGTCCTTATTAATTATGACATACAAGTTCTATGGTTTTCTTTTATCTTTGCCTAAGATATACAAAGTCTTTATCTTGAATCCCAAATTAGAAGTATGAGTTTCTATTGTGTTGTTTATGAAGTAAACTGTCCAACAACTGTATTGAGGTAAGGTGACGTGAGATTTGCATCCACTTATATTATATACTGTGTATTGATCTTATCTCTAGTGAGTGTGAAACTTTCAACATGTTGATGCATATGCATCTCGAACGTAGGACTAGACTGAAACAAGTGGTCTAATAGTGGTACAATAGTGGGTGAAATATTAGATCCAACAAACAACAAACTTTATCAGGATAGGCTCTAACTCATGGTATGGTTCTAATATTATGTTAAGAAATGAATTTTAAGCCTAACTCAACATTACAAAACTGACTTGTAAGATGACATTTGCATTTACTTTATATACTGAGTCATTTATCTTTTTGTATATGCAGAGAAAATGGTTGGAAATGCCACAATGAGAAGCAGCCTCTTCCATTTTTCAGCCACCTACATGTTCCTGAACCTCTGGTGGTGCTACAAGAAGTGCTGAAGAGAATGAGGTTTCCGGTGTATCTGCAAGATATCACAACAATGACAGAACTGCGCAGAGACGGACACCCTTCGGTGTATATGAGAGTAATAGGACAAGATGAGAGGCAGAAACAAGGAAAAGGCCTTTCTTCTGATTGCAGCCATTGGTGTCTTCCTGGAGTACCTGATATCTGGAATGAGATGCTCAGTGCATTGCTTTGACTACAGCAATGAAGTGTGTTTTAGGAAATGCAGACACTGTACAACAACTGATATAGATCACCATTTACTTAACATCATCCAGAGTCTTTCATGGTTATGGTTACTCTTGCAAGGACATGGTTGGTTGTTGCTGTTCTTTCTATGAACATGTGTCATTTGATGGAAATCTTCTATCATTTATGTTCCGGTGCTAAACCTTAAATCCTAAACCCTAAATGTTTCTGAATCGTTTTTTACCATGATTTTCACAAATCAGGTTTCATTCCATCAATTTAACTTTTTACTCTTTAATTGATCTTGAAAATCAAACATATAATACTAATTCTACGTTAGAAAATCAATTCTAACAAATTCTGCGTCTTTGACGTATAACCACGCAAAAGTACTTGAGCATAGTGAAATGAATGCAACCACTGAATAGGGGAAAGAGTGATTGAATTGAAGCTTTGTTACAGATTTGAAATGATGGTGTTAGATAAAAGCATTATATCAGAAACATAGCATCATAGTATGCAAAAAAGAGAAAAGCACATATGCAAAACACCCTCCATCTCCTCCTTTGATTTCGTGATTTATTTAGAAACTTTTTTGATTGAACCAAATCTTGAAGTGCTTTTTTTTACCAGTAAAATAAGAAAAAGCAAAAACTTGAAAAGTGTTTGGTCACTTGTGATCATTATATTTAGTTTCACTTATCTTCTTATCTTAAATGACATTCATAACATTTTTAGATGATATTTATAAATTATAAATGTCTTGATTTAAAATTTCTACTCGCCCTCTTTCTGTTTTTAACAAAATGATATTTATTATTTTTAGTTTTTAAATAGATATTCAATTTTTTTCCTCAAATAATAGGAAAACGTAGCAATAAAAGAAGTAGATTGAAAATGTATAATCACCATGTATACACGATATAAAAAACCTTCAAATGAACCCAATGCATCTTTATTTTCCTAATATTCTTCACATCAGAAAATTCATTGCAATTCGGCTATTAGGAATCAAATTTTGGGAGAGATTTTCTAGTTTTTAATTTCAAAAGAGGGAAGGAAAAAATTAAGAAAAAAAATAAGAAATTGAAATTGTAAATAAGTAATCTAAAATAATTAATTGACAACGTGATATTAGATTTTAATTGGTTTGAGAGAAGAAAAAACTAATAATATAAGGATGAATAATTTTGATTTTTTTGTATTGTGATCTTTTGTGCAATTTGAAATTATATTTGTTACAATTTGTATAGAGATAGTGAATAAAAGATCATTGAAAATTTTAAAATTTACCGATATTATTATTATTTTTATTGTTATTCCATTCAATTATGAATTATTTGTTAATTTTATTACATTCTAATTTATGTAAATCATGAAAGACATAATCATTGCAAATCCTCTTTTGACCAATGAAAGTTTCAAATTCAGAAGACTATCTTCATTCATTTGATTATACTAGAACGCAGAGATACATTAAATTAAATGTGTTTTATTTTAAATTATATGTTTGTTTCCTCTTCAAACAATTTTTTGATAGTTTGGAGTACTTATTAAGTAGTCAAATAATTTTTTACTCAAACTGAAATAAGCTTAGAAACCATTCAAGTTATCTATGTAAAACAAACTCTATTCCAAATCTTAATTTTGAGATAAGCTTTAAGTAATCGTCTTAATAAACTAAAGATGAAAACATTTTTTGAAAACAAAATATGTTTAAAGAATAATTGCGTTAAGTATAAGAGTAACTTAAGAGAATATGTTTATAATATAAGAGTTCAGATTATTTTTTTTTTTCCTTTACTTAAGTATTAAAAATAGATTATGTTTGTATTTTAAATATTTTTTTAATATATTTTAAAACGTCAAAATTAATGATAATCAGTGTATTTTTAAAATATTTTTAAAATATTTTAAAATACAGTAAAAAAATTTTACAAAATATACAACAGATAATCCAAATTCATAATCTAATCGAGACTTCTCTTCTCGGAGGTGAAACAAAATATTATATAATTTGTTATACAAAAATATATTTTATATAATCTGTTCGTTTACAAAACACATAATCTTATTTATGAAACATTTTCATGATTTATACTATGTTCTGTTCTGAAAATAAGTTAACACTATTTAAATGTTTTAGATAAACTTTTTTCCGTATTTTGTCGTATTTATTTTTTTTTTAAATGTAATGAGAAAAATAGACTTCATTATAATTTTGGTTCTTTACTTTTGTAAAATCTGTAATTTTAACCTTTCAAGTTTTTAAGCAATGTTGATTCTTATAATTTTATAAAAAATTGAAATGTTATATTTTAAATTTTTTATGCAATTTTATTCCCTATGTTTGATCAAATTCATAATTCTGGTCCCAATTATGTTTCACAAAATTTTAATCTCTTAATTTTTAATTATTCATAAATTTATCGATTTTCGGTTTGAAACATATTAATTGTTACACTTAATATGTCTGACTAATTAAATGCTAGTGATATGATAGTTTAAACACTAATTAATACATATTTTAATTAATTAAAATGTAGAAAATATATTGAAGATTTATATCTCTATAGGTAAAATTATCATCTCCCAAAGAAGTACAGAGATATTTCACAAAGTGTAAAAAAACTAATAAAAACATAACATAATACCCTTAAATAATTTTTCTTTAATTTACGTAGTAGAACGTTTTGAATAAAAAGAGATACAACTAAAAATAATTAAAATGAGGATTAAAATTGTAAAAAAATAAATTAACAAAAATTGATAGTTTTATAAAAAATAAATAAAACTATAATAAATGAATAAATAAATAAGGAATTAACATAGTTGATGAAAATGAATTGAAAAACATATTTTATAAAATATAAAGATTAAATTGTGAAAAAAATATCTATAATAATATATAAAGAGATTTTCTTTTTGTGTCTATATTTCAAAATATCAATTTTATCCTATATATAATAATTTATTAAATTTTTAAAAATTGATCATTAATTTTACTATAAAATCGATTATCTCTGTTT
>Ga0214543_1009528_pt1 | contig 15017 bp, 9 predicted proteins | sample CNSS2metaG_FD_160094 | JGI IMG/M metagenome (GOLD analysis project Ga0214543, IMG submission 160094) | Root nodule microbial communities from cowpea collected in UCLA plant growth center, Los Angeles, California, USA - CNSS2 | ecosystem: Host-associated > Plants > Roots > Nodule | place: USA...
TGAATAGGAAAAAAAAAAAAAAAAAAAAACCAAAAAGTGAAGTCGTCAGGCCGACGACTTCACTTTTAAAATATATAGAAACCGACTTCCGAGAGCACGGTTTCGCTTTTTGGAAGAAAAAAAAAAGAAACTAGCACGGTGGAGGACGATTTCACCTTTAATGTCGTCCTCTGCCACGATGACTTAACCCTATTTTGCAAAAAAAAAAATCAAACGACCCTTTTTTACAAATTCTTGGTCAAAGTAACTCCTTTTTACAAAAAAGCCTAGTTGTTCCCGATTCAATGGTAATAAATTTATATGATATCTTTTCCTTAAAAACATATCAAAATCAATAGATTGCCGTTTGATTTGCTCAACAAAATATGAACATGATGAATTGAAAAATGTATTAATAAAAGGTCAAATCAATTGCATGCGTCTTGTTTTACAATTCTTCAAGTGTTCATATGTCATTTATATATATATATATATATATATATATATATATAGAATTCAATTCTCTATAGCAGCCATATGGCAATAATAATAATATAAGTTGTGATATTCTTCTGATTACTTGTAAAAATCCTAGTCTGCTACAATATCGTGATTGAGTCAAAATAAGCGTCGCAGTAACGTTAGATTTACCAAAAACATATCACTAACACATATTTAAAGAGGAACACAAGAAAGAAATAGTTGAAAAATTTTGGAGGAATTCGCAGAGGAGCAGAAAACATGGCAAATATTCCTCGAGTGAAGCTTGGAAGCCAAGGTCTTGAGGTTAGTTTTTATGTTGTTGCATTGATTTGATGTCTCTCATTCAACAAATCACGACTCTGAGGTTGCTGTTTTCTTGTGTTGTGTGAATGATTTTTGGTGTGTTAAGGTTTCTAAGTTGGGATTTGGGTGTATGGGTCTGACCGGAGTGTACAACGATCCTGTTCCGGAAGAGGTTGGCATCTCTATAATCAAATATGCATTCAGTAAAGGGATCACTTTCTTTGACACATCAGATTTTTATGGACCCCATGCCAATGAAGTTTTGGTCGGAAAGGTTAACAACCTTAACACTTTTAACATGTCTGTTTCACTTTAACAAAAAACTATATACAATGTAATGTAACATGAGATTTTGATTAACTCCCAGGCGCTCAGAGACTTGCCTCGAGATCAAGTTCAGATTGCCACAAAGTTTGGGATCGTGAAAATGGTTTCTGATAATGTGATAGTGAACGGTTCTCCTGAGTATGTTCGATCCTGTTGCGAGGGTAGCCTTCAACGCCTTGGTGTCAGTTACATTGATCTGTATTATCAGCACCGTGTCGATACCACAGTACCAATCGAGGACACTGTGAGTTTGTCATCAAACACACTTTTTTTTTCGATTCTTAGAAGTATTACATAACGCAATTTCATAATATATAACTAGGTTTAAATCTATAAGTCGTTCTTAAGTCTTGTCGGAAGATTTAGATAACGCAATTTCATAATATAGAACTGAAGTGTGAAAGTCATTTTACAAGTCGGTCTTAATCTGAGGTTAATTTGGTGGTTCTGTGTTTCATACGTTGTTGGGTTTTCTTTGAATAACAGATGGGTGAGTTGAAAAAGCTGGTCGAAGAGGGGAAGATAAGGTACATAGGATTGTCGGAAGCAAGTCCTGACACAATTAGGAGGGCACATGCAGTTCATCCCATCACTGCTCTGCAAATGGAGTGGTCCCTTTGGACTCGTGAAATTGAGCTGGATATTGTTCCACTTTGCAGGTACTTTTCCTAGGTGTCTCTGGTGTTAAATGTTTTTGTGGGACAATTTGATCATTTGTCTTAAAGTTCGGAAGACCCACACACACAAAACTTTAAGGTTTTATGTTGAATGTTATGTTGGAACAAGTTATTTCTCTCATTTCTTGACTAAGAACACTTTCAGGGAGCTTGGAATTGGATTAGTACCTTACAGTCCCCTTGGCCGTGGATTTTTTGGTGGCAAAGCTATTGTAGAAAGTGTACCTGCAGATAGTTTTCTGGTATGAACTAAATCCCTTCTTCTGAATTCTTCTGATTTTGACAGTTTTCCTTGTTTGTTGTCCATAACATCTGGTTCAACCTATAGGCAATTCAACCAAGGTTACAAGGGGAAAACTTCGACAAGAACAAAGTCTTATATTCCAGGATAGAAAAGTTGGCACAGAAGTATGGATGTACACCTTCACAACTTGCTCTTGCATGGATTCTTCATCAAGGAGATGACTTGGCACCAATCCCCGGTGAGTGAATCACATTTTGTGTATGAGTTAACGAAGAACTATTTTTAACAAAGAACTGTTTTGTTTTTTTGTCAGTAAATTAACACTTGTGGAACCTCTCGATGTATTGTAGGAACAACTAAGATAAAAAATCTTGATAGTAATATCAGTTCATGTGAAGTGAAGCTGAGCGAAAATGATTTGAGAGAGATTACAGATGCTGTACCAATATCTGAGGTGGCTGGAGATTGGACAACTGATACATTTGTTAGATGTTCATGGAAGTTTGCTAATACTCCACCAAAAGCATAGTTAGATATACTGATTAAGCACCTGAGAGCTCAAATCTCAATTCTAATCAGATCTCAATAAAAAGTAATTGTTATTGTTCATTTGGTTCTTCTGTTATGTTGTATCATATTATTAAGTTTCTAAAGTGATTATCTAAAGCCAATGTATCCATCATTATGCCAAGTCATGGTTCAGTGAATGTTTCTCTGATTATATATATTCTGGAGTTCAATGTTTCAAAGTTCAAACTCGTCAGAACTTTCTGAGAATGAAGATTTGGTTCAATGTTGTGCTGTCTGTTGCCAGTGAAAGAAGCTTTAGCTGTCAGTTCAAAATTTAACTTGTTATTAAAACTGGTTTTGTTGTTAGGTTATTATTTTTACATCCAAGAAACTTTTATGCACAATTTATTTTCACCATCTTATTTTTTAATCTCTCTGTTCCTTTTATAAATACAAAAATCAAGTTTTTATAATGATCAAAATATCACTACTAAAATGGGTTGTCAACCTGTGTAAGTGCTGTGAAAAAACATTTTTTTTCTTAAATATAATAATTAAAATGTGAAAAAGTGTAAATACTTTTTCTTTTTATAAATATTGTTATAATTAAAATTTATTACAAATAAATATTTTCAAATATATAAATTAGATTTTAGATTTATAATAATCAGATTAAATTGTGATTTAACATTCTTTTTAAATTAAAATAGACATGGTTTGAAGAATCAAGTATACGAATAAGATAAAAGAAAGATATTTTGAGATTATTCAAATTAGTATTTTTATGACTAATTGTAATAGTATAGGGTGTGTAATAATTATTTGTCTAATTATATGACAATACAACGTTTGACTAAGTGTTTGTCTAATATTGTTTTTGACTAATTATATAACAATACAGTTATCTACAAACAGGTATAGAGAAAATTTAGGGTTAATATGTATTTGAATCAATGATAAATGAATATCAATTTTGATATCAATATAAATTAAAGTATCATTAAAATATTTTATGGTGACTAGACTCTAGACGACCCATGTGTATGTGTGTATTGGGTTGACTTCAAGACAACTTATGTGTATGTGCATATTGGACGGACCTTAGGACGACCTATGTGTATGTGTATACTATGTCAATCTCAAGATGACTTATGTGTATGGACGGACTATTGGACCGACCTCCAGACAACCTTGTGTATGGACTATTGGGCCGACCTTAAGATGACCTATGCATATGGACTATTCGACCGACCTCCAGACAACCTTGTGTATGGACTATTGGGCCGACCTATGTGTATGTGTGTACTAGGCCGACTCAAGCCAACCAAGGTGTGCAGACGTATTGTGTTTGGATTGGAGTCGACCTCATTGCAAGGACGTGCTGTGTCCGACTTGGAGCCGACCTATGTACTCCGATGCACTTAACCCAACTTATTTGAAGACCCAATTCACTTAAACTGCCCTCTCTCCTCAAGATAACAACAAAACAATCACGTAACCACATCCCCACAAAGGTTGAGGTAACCCTGCACACGTCAATTACCTCCCGTAATCTTAGGAAGACTGAAGCAAGGATGAGCTGGAGACCTCTATAAAGTTAAGCAGCTGCTCTCCACTAAGGAGAAGAAGATATGACCGAAAAAGACAGGTTTAAAGAAAAACGAAAGTATTCCTTTGTAAAATATCTAGCAAAGGAAGCCGAGTTACGACCGGTATGCACCTCACATTATCCTTTTGCGAGAACAGGATTAATATGTATTTGAATCAATGATAAATGAATATCAATTTTGATATTGATATAAATTAAGGTACCATTAAAATATTTCATGGACAATTATGTTAATCTCTTCACAAAAAAGTTAATTTATAATGAATTTTGTTATTTTGAAAAACATATATGTATAAAGCAATCAAACTTTACTAGTAGGCTTAAATACTCTTTTGGTCTTAGTTTTGGTCGACTTTTTTCACTTTGGTCCTACTTTTTAAATTGTTTTCAATTTGATCCTACTTTTCGTTATATTTTTTCAATCAACTCCTTTCTGTTAACTCCGTCCAAATCATTAACGGATGTGAACAGTAACTGCCACATGTCATTTTGTGATTTTTTTGATTTTTTTTAATTTGTTTTTAATTTGTTTTTAATTTTTTTTAAATTTTTTTTTAAATTTTTTTTTTAAAATGTACACGTGTCAAGCTCATATTATGCCACATGTCAGATATGATTTTTATATTCAATTTGGTCCTATTATTCGTTATTTGTTTTCAATTTGGTCCTAGTTTTTTTTTAATTTAGTATTTTTGTTCCTCTCCAAAGACAAAATACAATTTGTATATAAATGTTATATGAATATTCTTATTAAAATACATATTTTTATTAAATATTTTTAATTTAAAATTAGAGTTGGTTTAAAATTAAATATTTTTAACCTCTTAAAATTTTAAATTAATGGTGTTATTGCTTTTTTTCGTTTTAATTTTAAACTAAATTTAATTCTAAATTAAAATATTTAACAAAAATATGCATTTTAATATATACAAATTAAATTTTGTCTCAATTTGGAGAGGAAAAAAAATGTTAAATTTTTAAAAAAAACTAGGACCAAATTGAAAACAGATAACGAATAATAGGACCAAATTGAATACAAAAATCTAATTCTGACACGTGGCATAATATGAGCTTGACACGTGTACATTTTTTTTTAAATAAAAAAAATTAAAAAAAAATTAAAAAAAAATTAAAAAAAAATTAAAAAAAAATCAAAAAAATCACAAAATGACACGTGGCAGTTACTGTTCACATCCGTTAATGATTTGGACGGAGTTAACGGAAAAGAGTTGATTGAAAAAATATAACGAAAAGTAGGACCAAATTGAAAACAATTTAAAAAGTAGGATCAAAGTGAAAAAAGTCGACCAAAACTAGGACCAAAAGAGTATTTAAGCCAAAAATTAATTAGACATCACTATATAAATCACTATATATGCTTGGTTTTCAAGAAAAATATGAAACTTTTAATAAAACAATAACATTTTTAAAATCATAGTCCTATAACTTCGGTTATTTTAAAATCAAAGCCTATTTTCTAGACATACAAATTTAAAAGTAAAAATGACACTTTTAAAATTTTTGAATTACTTTAAGTTTCGGTTATTTTAGAATCGAAATATAAAGTCATCACAAAATTTTAAATTCATCACAAAGTCTAAGTAAACAAGATTAATATAATTTTTTTAATACAAAAAATAATAAATATTAATGTAATAGGTTTCTTCATACGAGAATTAAATACTAATGTTATAATTAATAAATCTTAATGTTATTATGTTGTGTCTTCTGACAGTAAAATTAAAAAGTTATAATTGTATTAAATTTTAATTGAATAGTGTTTCGTAATGAGTTAAGGCTAGATGTTAGTTGTATTAATTTTTATTTGAAAAATGAATTTTAATTATATTAATATTTCATGTAATTAGTTGAAAGATGGTTGTATGACTCGTAACACATATAACCATGTAAATTTTAAATTACATTAACTTTTAAGTTTAATTTAAGTTGAATTTATAAAGAATATATAATAGTGCATCAATTTGAAAAAAAAAAATGATGATTTAGACAATGTTATGATTTTGTTATTTTGTTCCTAGTTTGTGCCAATCCTATTATTATATTATAATAATGTGTGAGATCTTACTTGTGAATACAATGTAAAATCATAAGATCTTATTTAAATATATATTTTGGCTATCTTAGATATATGTATTTAAATTGTACATCATGTATCTATCTTATTAATTAATTGATTAAAGTCAGATGGCCACTGTTTGCAGAGCAGAGAATGAATGCGGTTGTGATGAGTGAGGAAGTGAAAGTGGGAGTGAGGGCAAGAGTGAGTGAAAATGGGTTGGTGGAAAGGGTGGAAATTGCTGAGATGATAAAGTGTTTGATGGAAGAAGAAGAAGGAAGAGAAATGAGGAAGAGAATGAAGGAGTTGAAAGAAGCTGCCACTGCCACAAATGCTATCAAAGAAAATGGATCTTCATCAAACACCCTTTCTCAGTTAGCATTCAAGTGGAAAATTTTGGTATGAGAAAACAGGTTTTGCTGAATGTTTTTGGATCTTTGCTTTATTGCTTTTTCTGTTTGATTTTTCTTTGTAATGACACCAATAATTCTGTGGATTCATGGCACGTGTGTATGAAATTGTTTGTAGCGTAAAATGATCATTTGTGTAAAATGTATGAGTTTTTTAGATGGTTTCTTAAATATAAAGTTGTGTAATGAGAGTTGTCTCGAGCATGGTGATTATGGGTTTGTCTCTTGCATCCACTATGATACTATTAAAAGCTTCATTCATATTATTGACAATTGTGTCGCATATGGCTCGACCACTAAATCTAGATTTGGACCAGAACTTACATGAATAATAGTGTCAATATTGATATGCACATGAATAAGGTATTTGTACAAAAATCAGGTATTTGTACAGGAGAGATACCTGGAGGTATAGCAATAAAGTATCTGTAAGCATCAATATTGAGCTTTTTAATTGTTAACATCACAGAGGTATACAATTTTATCTTCATGCACATTATTACCTACCTCTTCTTCATCAACACCATCTACTGTCTCTGCTTCATCCATACCATGAACCACGAACAAATGAACCTCATCATAACGCCTAGAACCATTAACCATATTTATAGCACCATTGTCATCTGGCAATAGGTGAAATATTCTTTCGACAACATACCACATCCCCTTAATGTTAACATACCCAATCTCCTTAATTGCATTTATAACTTCAAAGTAACTCCACCTATTCGGATTGCATGACCACATTGATTTTTCCCCATTCATATAATGCAACCCACGATTTTGTACGAAAATACCACTGTGGTGGACAACAACATCGAACCTATCATCACTCATTGCCCTAAAGTAAATTAAACAGACAAAAAAGATGTATTATTAAGCCTACTTTAACGCAATAGGGGACCACTGCTACAATCAATTACAAATAAAATAATGAGGACCATTACACCAGCACCGACAACTGATAAACAAACCAACTAAAATAATATCCCACTGAACCCCACCTACAAATACAAATTACACAAAATCATGGAAGTAATTTAGAAATCATGTAGAACATCACAACAATCCAAGCACAAACAAACCCCAAAATAGAATTACGAAAACCCTAACCCAGGAGCAAAGACAACCCATAAAACCCTAAACCCACTTACCTCATTGATGATGATTAACTGGAAAATTGAAATGAAGAGCACGACAGCAATCCAACGATGAAATGACAAGTATTAGCTGCTTCCTCTGCAAATCTGAGCTCAAGAAAGACGAAGATGAAGAAATCGCCTCCAACGATGAAGAGCGCGACTACAATCCAACTCAAGCCCTAATTGCAAAATTTCCTCCAAATTGAAAAGTTAACGTTAATTAGCCACCTGTACAGTACATGTAACCACACCCTAATGCAACCTCCGTTACTCATTTAAACGGTGTCACAAAAATGGACCAAATAAAACACGAAATGCAAAAATGAGGACCATTCACAACAAACACTACAAAAATGAGGACGAAAAGGGTATTTAAGCCTAATTTTTAATATCTATAAGCAATTTCAAACTGATTTAAAAAAACCTTTCGAGTTTTTTAAGAAAATTTTTCAAGAATTTTATATAGAACTTAGTGATTTTCCAAAAAAGGATTTTCTTAGAGTACATTACACATTACATTTTCTTTTCTTGTTGAAAAAAATAAGTGTTCAATATTCATAAAAAGATACAATCATGTTATAAATTTTTATTTTTCAATTGTAAATTTGTCATAGTCCTAGTAATAATTCACTTTTTCTTATGTATTCTGTATTGATAACTAAGCATGTGTTTGAGTTGTAGGTAAGAGAGAATTTTCATTACTTTTGTAAATATTTTCAAATGGTATTTTAGGTTAGAGATATTGTTGATATTTTTTGGTTATGATTTTATGTTAAGTTTTATATTACAATTTTCTATTATGATTTTTTATTATGTTATTATTTTCTGTTGTTTTTATTTTCTCTTTATATACAAGCATAATTCACTTATGTAAACAATTTTTTCTCATACTTTCTCTTCTAACTTTCTCTTATTTGTGTTTTATCTAATACTAACATGGTATCAGATGAAATATACCTTCCACATCTTCCGTAACTACCTTCTCTTTGTTGCTTTATTCATGATGAGTTGTACTTCTCCTCACCCTTTCTTTCTTCATTGTAAAAAAATAATGTGCTTATTCTTTTATATCTCTTTCTTGTTGATAACAATTATCAACCATGAAAATTTTGATTGTACAATTTTCTGATCAATACCTTCTAAATATCGAGATTTAAGAGCTATAAAAAAACATCAAAAAAGAAAAACAACCATCACGATTCTTCAATTTCTCAAGGTTCTCCAATTTCTCAAGGTTCTCCAATTTCTCAAATTCTCAAATTTTCAATTTCTCAAAGTTCTCCATTTCTCAAGGATCTTCATCCGACTACTTTCCAAACCTACTACTTTCAAGTTGGGCTTTCAAAATCTCTATGCCACCTTGAGAGGGGGTGTTAGAGATATTGCTTATATCTTTCAGTTATGATTTTATATTAGGTTTTATATGATAATTTTCTGTTACAATTTTCTATTATGTTATTATTTTTTGTTGCTTGTATTTTCTCTTTATATACAAGCATAATTCACTTATGTAAACAACTTATTCTTATACTTTCAATAAAGTATTTCTCTTCTAACTTTCTCTTATGTTTTATCAAACATTAACATTTTAAGGAGTGATTTGTATTTTTTGTTATAGTTACATAAGAGTTCACTACAAAATATATTAATTTTAATAATTTATTAACATAGGTTATAATAGCCTCTAGTAAGAAATATGTGTACTGAAGGTTTCTCAAACCCCTAATATGTGTCGATGTATTTTTTAATCAATTGCAATAAATTTTCACATATTTTAATTTCCCACTTCATTTTTCACCTTCTCTCTTTTCTTATTTTTTTTTACCTTCATTATCGTTGTGCTCACATGCCTAAGAATTAGCCTAACTCTATTTGAATCTTCATCTCTCAATCGCAATAAAAAATTTCAATGCTTAATTTCCCTTTTCATATAGTGGGACTTCCAATTGGAAATCATTTTCCTTTTTCCCTCTTTGGTTTCTCATTATTTCTTTTCACTTTTCCAATTTCTCACGCCCTAGATCACTTCTTTGACAAACTCTTAGTAGATCGTTTGTATATATGAACAAATTTATTCTCATGTGTGGTGCATTTTCTTTTTGTCAACCTTTTTCCTACTTTCAAAAGATCCACTAGAATGGGTCTACCTCACTATGTTGTAAAACTTCAGCTTATCAACCTTCTCAACCTTATTTATTAGGGCTAGAAATAGATGAACTGTTTGGTAAACTTAAACGAGGGTAGCTTGAGAAATGCAAAAGATAGGAATGCTTCTTAGTAATAATTATTCAGTTCATTAAATTGTTCTAATTGGGTAGCTATGTTTAAGACTAGAAGTTCATTAATAGTATTTTGGTAGTAGTTGGGTAGTTGTATTAATTGTATTTTGGTAGTAGTTGTATTTTATTTTTGTGGTTCTTGATTTTGACCTAATTTCCTTGTTTTTTATTTATGATTATGTTCTGGTCTGAAATTAAGGACCAAAACCAGAACTATGATAATTAATTGCCGTAAAGGAACTCCCTCAACTTTCTCTTCTATATTTTTCACTTACCCAAAAAAATTCACCCCTTTTCCTTAATCTCTCATGTATATATAAGGTATTTCAGTCTCCAATTGTTACCTTAGTGCCAGATTTTTAGCTAACCAACCTACCCACTTCTCCATTATTCTCTCCTGAAATCTCACCAGAGGTTGTTCCTAAAATCTAGGGATATTTGCTTGTCAGTTACTACATATTTTATGCATTCTTTCTGCGCCATGTTTCCTCCTTTTGGGATGCTTCTTTTGGGCTATTGTTGGGCCATCTGCTTGTGTACAGACACTTTTTACAGTTTGGATGAGTTATCCGACTTACCATTATGAAAATCTTTGATGAACTACGTATTACTCAGAAAACCAGATCGGATTCCGACCTGGAGACAAGGAGAGTACATAGCCTTCCAACTCTGCATCGTACCATGAAGAGTTACTCCCTCTCTTGCATAACACTTATATTTATATGATGTGACATATATGACGTAACACTTATGCCTCTATTTATTATATCTCACCTACCCTGACACACGTTAGCCATCAAATATTCTATTTGCTTTAGATCCAATGGCTCAAGTTTAAAACAGTACTAACCGTTTTTACGAAGCGTGTACCAAGGTCGGAGCGAGATAGCCCTCAACGTAGTGAGGTTTTTACCATGTGCATAGCGAGGTCGAATCGAGATAGTCCTCAGCGTACTGAGAATTTTACCAAGCACGTAGCGAGGTCGAACCGAGATAGTCCTCAGTGTACTAAGGTTTTTACCAAGCGCGTAGTAAGGTTGGACCGATATAGTCCTCAGTGTACTGAGGTTTTTTCCCAAGCGCGTAGCGAGGTCAAACCCAGATAGCCCTTAGCGTACTAAGGTTTTTACCAAGCATGTAACGAGGTCAGACCGAGATAGCCCTCAACGTACTGAGGTTTTTACCAAGCGCGTGGTCGGACCGAGATTGCCCTCAACATACTAAGGTTTTTACCAAGCGCGTAGCGAGGCCGGACCGAAATAGCCCTTAACGTACTGAGGTTTTTACCAAGCGCATAGCAAGATCGAACCGAGATAGCCCTCAGCGTACTTAGGTTTTTACCAAGCACGTAACGAGGTCGAACTGAGATAGCCCTCAACGTACTGAGGTTTTTTCCCAAGCACGTAGCGCGATCGGACCAAGAAGCCCTTAGCGTACTGAGGTTTTTTCCAAGCGCGTAGCGAGGTCGGACCGAGATAGCCCTCAACGTAATTAGGTTTTTGCCAAGTGCGTAGCGAGGTCGGACCGAGATAGCCCTCAACGTACCGAGTTTTTACCAAGTGTGTAGCGAGGTCGAACCGACATAGTCCTCAGCGTACTGAAGTTTTTTCCCAAATACGTAGCGAGGTTAGACTGTGATAGCCCTCAACGTACTGAGGTTTTTACCAAGCGCGTAGCGAGGTCAGACCGAGATAGCCCTCAATGTAATGAGGTTTTTGCCAATCGCGTAGCGAGGTCGGACCGAAATAGCCCTCAACGTTGTGAGGTTTATTTTCCAAACGCGTAGCGAGGTTGGACCAAGATAGCCCTTAGCATACCGAGGTTTTTACCAAGCGCGTAGCGAGGTCAGACCAAGATAACCCTCAACGTAATGAGGTTTTTGCCAAGCGCGTAGCGAGGTCGGACCGAGATAGCCCTCAGCGTATTGAGGATTTTACCAAGCGTGTAACGAGGTCAGACCAAGCGCATAGCGAGGTCAGACCGTGATAGCCTTCAACGTACAGAAGTTTTTTCCCAAGCGCATAGCGAGGTCAGACCAAGATAGCACTCGACGTACTAAGATTTTTACCAAGCGCGTAGCGAGGTCCGACTAAGATAGCCCTTAGTGTACTGAGGTTTTTATCAAGCGCGTAGCGAGGTCATACCGAGATAGTCCTCAACGTACTGAAGTTTTTACCAAGTGCGTAACGAGGTCGTACTAAGATAGCTCTCAGCGTACTGCGATTTTTACCAAGTGCATTTCGAGGTCAGACCGAGATTCAAAAAAATCAAGAATAAGGAACTTTAAATATGAGCGTTAACAAACACACCAAATTATGAACGACCCACCTCGTTAAAAAACCCACCCAATGATGTTGGAAGGCAAAAAAGAGTGTGGGGTTTTATTTAAGAAATGAAATGAATTTTCTAACATCAGAAAAAATTAAAGAAATAATAGCAGAGACAAATATTTAACTAAAATAGAACCATAGGCTTGCTGCGTTCCATGTCCTAAGAATGGTCGTTCCATCCAACGTCTCCAATTTTTATGCCCCTCCGAGTAGGACCTTTTGGACTCGGAATGGTCCTACCCATTTTGGCGAGAGTTTGTCCTTCATCTCGATCGCGTGAGCCCTCATTAACACATATCATTTTCTTTGAAGTCACGGGGCCTCACCTTTGTTCTTGTATTCAGGATTCAGGCGTTTTTCCTTTTCCTCCGCTCTTTTTTTTTTTTGCATTGCTTCCTCCGTTTTGATGTATACTGTAGCTCGGCCTCTTACCTCTGCCTATGTTGCCGCAGGCAACCTGATTAAGGATTCGCTAAAAGGATTTGCTCGCAATCCTTTGACAAAAGCCCCTACTAACATCTCCTCGTTAGGGTTAGTGAGTCCCGTGCTTATATTGCCGAAGCGGTTGAGGAACTGCTTCAATGACTCCTCTAGGCGTTGCTTTATGTCGAACATGTCAACAATCTGTAGCTGTTTTGGCCGATTTATCGCGAACGTTCCAAGAATACCTGAGAGAAAGCAGTGAAGGATGTAATGGATGCACTGAGAAACTTACTGAACCATTTGAGAGTTGTTCCAATGAGCGTCCCTACAAACATTTTGCAATGAGTCGCATCACTCCCTCCTGAGATTAACATCTAGGCTAAAAAATCTTTGAGATGGGCCTCAGGGTCGACCTCCCCAAAGAATGGTGGGATATTTGGCATGATAAAATTCGGGGGAATCAACTCCTCCATTATTCTTCTAGCAAATGGGTGCCCTTCCTCTTGATTCATGCTCCTAATCAAGGTGTTGCGATCTTGAAGGTGACCACGATCTCGCATCCACGTGCGTAAATCCTCATTGCATTTTCAAAGTTGTTCCTGCTGACGTAGTGATTCTTGTAGGCGTTGGCGGGACTCCAATGTCTCCTTTTGCAAGCGTTCACTTTCTGCCTCCATTTCGGCCCGACGTCTCGCCTCGTGCTCTTGCCTTCGGGTATGTTCGTCGTTCACCTATTTCCTCATTGCTTCATTCTTCTGTTGTAAGCTTTCAATGTATTGCATGATTTGTTCCATGGTGAGGGAATCTCCTCCATTGTTTCCAGGGGTAGTCACTGCCATATCGTTTTATGTGGACATGGATGCTAGTTTTACCTGCCTCACGGTAGACGCCAATGTTTCGGTCTGGAAATTAAGGACCAAAACCAGAACTATGATAATTAATTGTCGTAAAGGAACTCCCTCAACTTTATCTTCTTTATTTTTCGCTCACCTCAAAAAATTCACCCTATTTTCCTTAATCTCTCATGTATACATAGGGCCTTTCAGTCTCTAGTCATTACTTTACTGCCAAATTTTTAACTAACCAACCTACCCACTTCTCCATTATTCTCTGCTGAAATCTCGCCAGGGGCTGTTCCTAAAATCCAAGGATATTTGCTTGTCAGTTACTACTTATTTTACGCATTCTTTCTATGCCACGTTTCCTCCTTTTGGGCTGTTGTTGGGCCATCTAATTGTGTACAAACATGTTTTTAAAGTTTGACTAAGCTGTCCGACTTACCATTGGATGAGCTATCTGACTTACCATTCTGAAAATCTTTGATGAACTGTGTATTACTCGGAAACCAAATTGGATTCCGATCTAGAGGCGAAGGAGAGTACAAATGATATTGATTATTCTAGTTGTATAGATGTTCAAATTTTTTGTTTTGCTATTGTTTTCTAGATTTCTAAGGTTTTCTACCCTAATTTTTCCCTAAATTTGCCTTACTCAGTTTTGGAATTTAGGGTTTTCTACAAAATTGGCAGGTCAGTCTGCCAACCTGACAAATTATACGAGTTTGGTTCTTCAACCCGTGTTTAATATGTTGATTGTCCCGACTTATTTTTTTCGGGCCAGTAGTTGCTCAGGCTAAAATAGTATTAGTTACCCGTTTTCCCATCCTTACTTTCGATCGAAGGTTAGCCCGCATCGACCCTAGTTGAAGGTTGACTTGAGTCAACCTCGACCGAGTCGAATCCATGGGAAGATCAACTCAAGTCGTTGACAGTCGAGGGTCGCCCCAAGTCATCCCTGATTAAAGGTCGACCAAGGCAATCCTGACTAAAGGTCAATCGAGTCAGCCTTAGTCGAAGGTCGACTGAAGTTTGGCATAGTTGGTTTAACTGCATATTGCTCGAGTCGGATCAACTAATGGTCGACTAGGTATGCCTAGCCGAAGGTCGATCGAGTTAGCTTGGTTGTAGGTCAACTAAGTTTGTCCGGTCAAAGGTCGACTAGAGTAGACCTCAGTTGAAGATCCACTAAAGTCTATTCCAGTTGAAGGTTGGCCTAAGTCAACCCTTGTCAAAGGTGGGCCTGAGTCAGTCTCGACCAAAGGTTGGCTTTTATATGATCTTTGGCCAAAGGTCAAGTTGGATTGGTTTAAGTCGAAGAATCGGTCTGAAACATTCTAAGCCAGTCAAGTCAAATTGATATATATATATATATATATATATATATA
>Ga0214543_1009530_pt1 | contig 15015 bp, 6 predicted proteins | sample CNSS2metaG_FD_160094 | JGI IMG/M metagenome (GOLD analysis project Ga0214543, IMG submission 160094) | Root nodule microbial communities from cowpea collected in UCLA plant growth center, Los Angeles, California, USA - CNSS2 | ecosystem: Host-associated > Plants > Roots > Nodule | place: USA...
GATTTCCTCTCTCTACCTCTAGCCACCTTCCTTAGGCTAGCATAGATTAGGAAATCCTATCACCTCTTTCACCTTCCATTGCTTGCAAGTGCCTTCCAACTTGCCTCCATTCCTTCATCCATTTCCACTGCCTATGGAGCTCTTCATGCACCTTTGGAGCTCCACCATTGTGACTTATATTTTATAATGATTTATAACTTATTTGGAATATTATAGTTTATTTATTTTCTAGAATACATTCTTGTGCGGATTCTATTGTAATGTTGTTGCGTGTATTGTTTGATAAGAAAAACATGATAGTTGATATGGTTTGGAGTGTTGCTTGAGTCTTGGGGGTTGTGTGTTGAATCTTGGCTAGAGCAAAATGGTTTAATTTGTGTGGTTTTTTTGGTAATTCGTGGTGCACCTTGGAAGGTGAAAAGTTAAGTTCTATTATTATTTTTATTTTAACATAATGTGAAGCCAACAAAATTCTATTATTATTTTATTTATTTTTATTTTAACATGGGCTAAGGGAAATGGAGAGCTTTTTCCTAAGTTAAAAATTGGGGTTTTGGGGAGAGGAAAAGAAGAAAGCAACGTGAGATTGAGAGCAAGGGAGGAGTAGAGCAAAGCTAAAGTGGTTTTGTTGTAGGAATTCAAGGTAAGGGGAACTAATCCATGCACCTATGTTATGTTTATGTGATTATGTTGTCTTGGATATGGAATGAGAATGTGATTCTTTTTGGAGTAAAAGAAGATTGTGTTTTGGGTGTAATATCGTGTTGATGGACATGTGTTGGGTGGTAGGGTCACCATGGAAGTGTAAGGGAAGCTATTTTTTTTCTGCTTGAATTATGATGGGGTTGGAGATATGTGGTATTCTTTCTATGCGTGAATGATAAAATTTGATGGTTTAAGTGATAAATTTTAAGAAGACGGACTTTTGCAGTATTTACGTGGATGAATTCATGGAAAAAAAATTGGGTTACTCATTTTATCATCTTGAAATTTTGAGATTATGTGGTGTAGGCAATGGTCATGATTGGTCTATATTTTTTTGCTTCATAAAAGGAGTTTTTGGTAGAAAAGTAGATAATTGGAAGGTAAGTTGATTGGAATCAATTATAGTTTTCATGTTGAAAATGTTGTGGTTAAATGATATGGAAAGAAAAAATAAATTTACGGGGAGCATGTGCTTTTATACTTAATGGTAATGATTTTTGGGACTATGAATTTAGCATATGAGCATTGAAAATATTTTGCTTGAGTTATGAGAAACAAAGATTGAGGCATGATGCATGAGAGAAGTTGGATTATTAAATTTGTGAGGCATAAAGTTGAGTTTGAGTTGGAAATTAATTAGGTTAATTTTGATCTATTTTGGGTGAAAGGCGCATGAAGCGAATATGTTTTTCCAGAGTGTGTAATTGTCTTGGATTCTTTTTGGTGCAGTAAAGGTTAAGTATTAATAAAAGTTCATGAGGTCATGTTAGGGAATGGTTGAGTTTAGTGCTTGGTTACATTGGTGGTGTTGTATTGGTGGAATAAGTGCCTGAAATGGAAGCTTGGAGGGTAAGGATCAAAATATTGTGAAATTGTTTGTATGGTGAATGAATTTTAATGTTCCATGATGTTTGTGAGCCTTAAGATTACCAAATCATGTGTAATTACGCTATTTTTTGTATTTCTGGGTGTGTTTGCGCGTCATTGAGCGTTGAGCACTGGTCTTGGGCGAATTCGTGAGGTGTGACACTGAGCACTAATTTTGGGCACTGAGTGACCTATTTTACGAGAGGTTGGACGTTGAGCGGTGATTCTAGGCATTGAACGACCTGTTTTACAAGATATCTAGTGTTGAGTGCTGCCTTCTAGCATTGGACGCTACTTTTTTTCTTATATGCGCAGTTTTTGTAAGATTGGGTTTCCCGATTCGTTGCTTATCTGATTTAGCTAAAATTTGGACAGTTGATGTATAACATGTTTTTTAGTTTGAATAGTGTGATCTTAGTTTTGAAGTTTGTAGTTGGAGATATATATACCTCATGATTGCTGGTTTTTCATGGGCATATTGTGTTGATATTTTATTGTGATAAATTGTAATAGACTATGTTTGTAGTCTATTGGATGTTGGGCATGATGAATGATGTATGTTAAACATAATTGATGTGATCCCATTAAGGCTCAAAGCTTGGGCCATTGGCTAGGCCCATTTCTTTTATTTTCTTTTATGAAATTTATTTCTTTTATTAAATAAATGTTTGTCTAATTAGGTTATTTTCAAATGCAGCCCATGTCTACAATTTGTCCCATGAGTGAGCCAATCAATTGGGCCTACAATGTGCCAGCCAATGCACCACTAATGCCCTGTCATGCCACTTCCACGCGTGGGGAGATAAGCTGCAACACTCCTTTTTATTTGGGCTTCCCTTTGCTACGAACAACCCAATCCCATTCATTCCCTCAATTAGTAGAGCATTGTGTCGGATTCCAGTATAGGCCGAGATCTTGTTTCTTTAGGCAGCCCAATAACGTTCACCCATGGAAAAGATTTTGCTTCAGCATCCACAAAGCCAAGCATATTCAGCGTCATTAGTGGGACAGTTGTGCAGCGTGTAATTTCCGTATAGCATCTTCTGTAATTGGGACAACCCAATTACTTCAACGAAGTTGCGATCTGCTAGGTTTTTTCTCTCACACTGGGAGCACAACTAGGGTTCAAACCCGTGATAGGGTGACTTCACACATAGTCCCAAACATGTTCCCCACCCTTCGAGCCAGGGTTCCTTTCTTAGGTTTCTGTTTCATGGTGACCCTATCAGCGTTTGTTTGTAACCATCCAAACCTTCATGCGTTCCACCTTTAGCTTTTGTTGCTCACATTTCATTTCACGGCAGCATTGCCGTTAGTTGTTTCGTTCTTTTGTTTGCTTTCTCACGGTTGTCATTCAATCTATAAAATGACAAGCCATTTTATTGTAAAAGCATCTTGGATGAATGATATAGTGGTTGAGATAACTCCCTCATTCGTCAGCTCACCCTTCACCTTAGATGAGGATTTCTCCTCCTAGGGTTCCAAACATCGTGTGTGTGAGTTTCCAGTGAGAAACTAGTGAGAATCGTCCTTTATCGAGTCTTCCGCTACGTATGGATGGTGTTTCGTGAGCTTCAATCGGTAGAACACCAATCAGAGAGGTTTTTCGGCGAATCCCGTGACAGACCGACCTCATCAATAATGATAAGGATTGTATGATGTCAATGTGTTGTGATACATGTGATGATGAGGCCTTGATGTGCCTGTATATTTATTGATCATTCATGTGGATAATCATGTGATTGCTGATTTATGTGTGATCATGATAAGATAATGTATACTTGGATATGACTGTAATGAAAGGTATCTCTGTGTAATTGTATCGGAGGTGCACTTCGTGAGGCTCTCTATAAGAGTAACGAGAAGTTGTGCACTTTGTTAGGGCTCTTGATATGAGTAATGAGAAGTTGTGCACTTTGTCGTGACTCTATAAGAGTAATGGGAGATTGTGTATCTCACTAAGGTTCTTGATATGAGTAATTAGAAGTTTTATACTTCGTCGGGACTCGATATGAGAGTAATAGAAAGTGACATCTTTGGTTAACTGCATATGAGAATTGGTTCGATTGTTAATTATGGAAGTTGTCTACTTTGTCGGGACTCGATAAGAGTAATGGGAAGTTGTGGACTTCGTTAGGGCTCTTGGTATGAGTAACGGGAAGTTGTGAACTCCGCCGATGCTCGATAATAGTAATTGGAGATTGCATATCTCATCGGGGCTCTTGATATGAGTAATGGGAAGTTGTATACTTCGCGGGTACTCGATATGATTAATGGGAAGTGATATACTTCGCCGAGGATCTAGATATGAGTAATGAGGAAGTGATATACTTCGTCAGGGCTCGTTATGATTGTAATGGAATGTGGCATCTTTGGTAAATTATGTGTGAGATTTGGGTGAGTGGTTAATCATGTGATAATGTTTTTTCCGTTTAATATGACTTGGTGGTAATGTTGTTGGGTACATGCTGTGCTTTTGAGAACATGTGTTAGTTGATATCTTGAATGAGTTTATGTTATATTATGATGATGCTAGGTGAGTTGTATATTGACATGCATTGTCATGTGACATGTGTGACATGGTTAGCTCACCTTTTCCTATTTGTGGTTGTGGTTTCAACCTGTGATCTCTTGGCCCTTGGATGAAGGAATGTTGACTTCCACTTAGTCCACCTTGGACCTTTGGCAGATCATGGCCAAATCTCCTATTGGGCTTAGTCAAGTCCAGTTTTATCAATTTAACTACACATTGTTTGACTTATTTTTGTAGAAAGCAAGGCCTAAACAATGGGCCAATCTTATTCCTATTCTATTGCTCTTTGATACACCTCTTCAAATCTTCACATCTTCTTTGGCCCATGTGAAGAGTTTGAGAAGCCCATGTGAGTTTGGTCCATCTTGATGAAGCCCAATTGGATATTTTTGAGCATGCCCCTTATTATTGGGCCTCTTGATGGGCTTGGGCTTGAAGGTGCATGTTGGCCATGGATTGGGCCTTGAGCATGATTTGGCCCTAGGCATTGGCCTAATCTATAAGCCTTATTGGGATCACATCATTAGTGAATTAATGAAAGCGTACCTTTAATTCGTTGGGGTCCACATGTATTTATAGAACTTATTAACTATGTTTTACCCTTTTTACTCTTTATTGCGTTGGGCCAATGTTCAGGCTTTGAATGGACCTAGGCCAAGCCCAAGTTCCAAGCTTGTGATCTGATGCCAGAAGCCCAATTATTATTTCCTAAGTTTTGAGTTGGTGACTTTTACTCATGCGTTATTATTGAAGTAGGCGGCGTTAGTTGTTATGTATGTGTCATCATTTTGCGTAGCTAACTAACTATTCATTTTTATGATAGGACTATTCGTTGGCGGTTTGGACCAGATATCGGACTCAGGGAGTGATGCATAGGACCCATTTTGGATTTGAACCCCATTGATCAACTGGCGATATGAAGACGAGAAAAGGATAGGGTCGTCTCAACTCATAGAAGAAGTATATGTCTTGTAAGACACTGGAACAACAAAATATGGATGCAGATATATGCATAATGTTGTGATATGAATACTGTGCAAGTTTGCCACTTAAACTCTCACCGAAGATCTTGGTTAGGAAACGCAATGGAATTATCTTAAGTAAATAATTCAACTATTACATTACTACTAATGATAACCACATAAGAAGATATCTCTCCAATTTTGTAAGGAATACACACACTGGCGGACCTTAGATATGACTAAGGGGAGCCACGACTCCCCCATTTTTTTATTTAATTTTTAATATTTATTTTAAAATTGTTTTAATATATTATTATATTTTTTATATTAATTTTTAATTTTTTTAAAAAACTTCATGCATAGTTTTCATTTTTTTATTTTTCGTTTCTTTCTTATATATTTTCGCTTCTTTCTTTCATTTTCTTTTTTATTTTAATTTTCACTCTCAATCTTGCATCATTTTTAAAATAAAATTGCAATCAGGGTGAACTTAAGAAGTTAAGAAACATTTTGGATTGATTAAATTTTTCTTTTGAATAAATTTTTTTTCTAATTTTTTTAAAATAATATGTTTTCTTCTCGTATGTAATAAACTTGTCTATTGTGTATCACTTGAAGGTGATAAAGTGAGTAATAATAAATTTATATTAGAAAAATTATAATAAAGAGTAAAAGAATTAATTCTTTCTTTTTCAAGGAGAAGACTTGTGATAGAGATAAAAAAATGCATCTACATGAATTAAACCTTGAGAAATTTAATGTGAATCCAATAATTAAAGACAATTAAAAACAACTTTCTAAAGTTTTTATAATTAGATACTATGATGCACTGATACTTCAACTTATGTCACGTATTCGTGTCCGACACGTATCCGTATCCGATACTTTAGGATACTTTACCGATACTTCTCAATGAAATTTCTACTTTATAAAATCATAGTAAACTATAAGAAAATATTTGAATAATAACTGATTTTTGTGACAACAAATAATTAGTTACTATATAGTGACCAATTTGGATACCAATTTAAAAACTAAAAATTATTGACAACTAAAATAGTTCCAAAAATTATAATTGGTCTCTAAATTGGTAAGTAAAATAGTCTTTATTATGAATTGCTTCTAAATTGTTCACTAACATTAACTATCAAAGTTTTGACTATCAAAATAATTTGTTTCTAAATTGATCACTAACATTAGTTACCAAGATTTTAGCTACCAAAATAATTGGTCTCTAATTAGGAAATTGGTCTCTAACATATTTTTTGTTACTAAAATTGGTCACTATTTAAAAATTTTCTTGTAGTAGTACTTTTATGATGACAATAAATTATATTTTTTATGTTGACAACTTTAGTAATATAGTTTTAATTTGGATTCACATAATAACAATCATAAACTTTTTATGTTTTTAAGAATTATTATATATTTTTTCAATATTCATATATCGCGTATCTATTACGTGTCGTATCCTATTATTTTCAAAATAAACGTATCGACGTATCAAATACGTATCGTATCTGATACATGTATCGTATCTATGCATCCAACGGCGAACCAATGAAGGGACAGGGGGAGCCGTGGCCCTCCCAACTTTTTTTGAATTTTTTTTATTTATGTTTTATGGAAATTGTTTTGTTTTTTATTTTTTGAATTATGTATAAGAAATTTGATTTTTTTGGAATTTTTTAAATAATAAAAGTATATATTGGGAATTGATGAGAATTGAAATATATATCTTTTTATTTATTTTATAAAATATAATATTTAATGTTAATAAATAATAAAGCATAAAATTAAATTTAATAAAAAATGAACAAATTTATTAAGATATTTTTATTTTCTCTCTCACTGTTTTTTGAGTTTCTCACATATTGTACCCACTTTAGACTTTTACTTGTTTTGTTTTCTTTTGTTTATGAAGACAAAAAGAAAGTTAAACACAAATTCATTATTTTGTGCTCTCATTTTTGTATGTTTTCTTCTTCTATTATTGAAGAAAAAAGTAATTCTTTTTTTCTCAATCGATAGTAAAATATTCGTTTAATAATTAATATTATTTTTTATCTCACGAGCATTTGGTATATTCATTTTTATAAATATAGAAGAAAAAAGAATGCACTAAGTGTTTTTAAATAACTGGTTTTTAATTGTGACTTGATTATCATATATTTTTCTTTTATTAAATATGTATCATAATTTTTATTTAGATTATGATAAATTATCTTTTAGTCTTTTTTTTAAAAGATAAGTATATTGATGTAAGGCCCATTTATTCTGCTCCCTTATTTTTTAAGGGGTGCCCTACCACAGTTGGGCCTAAGGGCTGCCCCATAGGATAAAAGCCATTTCGTGTTGCCCTAATTCACACTTCTACTCTTTTTTTTCAGAAAAACCTAGAATTGTGCCGTCCCCCTCCGCTGCCGCAAAGAGCTCTGCTAGGGTTTGCTTCCCGTCTCGAACCAGTCCACTCAAAGCTCAAGTAGTGATTTCTGCTCCATGTAAGTGATTTTAAACTTACTATAGTTACTCCCTAAAACTTTCCTTCGTATTCCACCGTTTAGGGTTTGAAAATAATCATATTTTTCCTACTGTTCCGCTGTTCCGCTAGTTTACAAGTCCATCGCTCGAGCTGCTGTGCTCCGAGGTCCCGTGTCGAAGCCTCGTGTAACCATTTCCAGGTAGGGAAGCTAAGACCTTGCTCATATGTCCCCTTTTCATCGTTGTTTGGCTGTTGTTTCGAGTTGGTGTGGTTGGTGTGATGCTATGTTGGTTTTGAACGCATGAAACTATTGTATGAATCTGTTGTTTGGGCTGGTGCGACGGACTATTGCAGGAAAATAGTGGCGAGACCTGCTAATCTCGCCCAAGCGAGCCAGTCTCGCCTAGGCGAGATGAACAAGGACTCGCCCAAACCCTCCTTACGCGAAAGGTCGCCCAGGCGACCCACTCTTTATTTTGAGTGAGCGAGTATCTCGCTCAGGCGAGAGGGGTCTCGCCTAAGCGAGATCCCGCATGGGTTTCCTAATGCTTTTTTGAGCCCTCGCCTAGGCGAAGGGGGCTCGCCTGAGCGAGACCCTTCAGCCTGAGCGAGGGGCTGGGCGAGGCAGTGCGTTGTTTGGATGCTTGTTTGCTCTTGGATGATTGGTATTTGGTTGGGTATGAACATTATGATGAGAAACATGTATATAATGGAGTGTTATGTATGCGTGGCATGATTCATGGATTGTAGATGATGGGTTTGGTGTGAAAATTGGCATGTGAACTAAATGAGATAGGTATTATTAAAGTGGCATGATAATGAGATGAGTTGAATCCTATGTGCATGGATGGGTTATGATGAGTTGGCTTGAGTTGGACCTGGAAAAGTGAAAGGTATTGGCTTTAAAGGTTGACATAATGAATATATCCTTGCATGACAAATATTATTTGACTGTGTGATCATGTTTTGTTTGTGTTAGTGCATAATTCCTTGGGGTCTCTAGGTGAGACTTTCAGGGTCGCGCTTCAGTGGTCGGGACGTAATTCCATGGCCCCTGTTAGTGGGTGTCTATGGTGGTGCCCCATCTGTATAACTAGGTAAGGATTCAAGGTAAGGATTGCATCCTGACACTCTAAGGGGTCAGTTAGTCTCACTTAGAACATACTGACTCCTGTGGTGAGAGTAGCAAGAGACCTGAAATTCATTAAGGGCTAACCTTGTAGTGAGGGAAATTGATTCATTGAAACACTTGTAACACATAGCTCGGGGGTGAGCAGAGGTATCCACCACAAGTGCAAGCATCCGCTGAATCCGACCATGGTTATATGTATCCGGATGAGTCGAGTCGTGTCTATTGCCTGAAAAGTCATAACATGCTTGGTTGATTTGAGTGTATGGTATTATGAAATTACATCTGATTTGATGGATGAAAACTTTTGTGCTCTGGCTTACCCTACTTTCTTTGTTGTGTGATCTACTGTGTGGTACTCTCTTTTGCGATGATCATCAACTTGTTGGTGTGAGCAGATGCGACGAACACATGTGGGCAACAGGGGGTGGAGATTTCGCTGCATAGTCCGCGTGGACTGGTTTATATTTCCGTATGAGTTTCTCTAGGGCTGCGACCCACGTATTTGTTCGTCCGTAGATAATGTACTTTTGGTTAAACTCTTCATCTAGTTTTCTTTTGGGCATCGTGGTGTGCCATGAGTTGTAAGGAGTTGAGTTTAAAATTCCCAGACTACGCTTTATGTTATCTTTCTTGTAACGCTTCCTTTAATTTCGCGTACTTAATTAAATGAGGTATTACACTTAACATCCCTGAACTTTTTTCCAAATTCTGCCCCTGAATACACATCTTTTTAGAGGATATGAGACAATATGAAGAAGATATCTTTCTATTTTTAGCATAATTTACATCTTTTAAGACAGAATTCAAGAAAAAAAAATCCTAATTGATAATTATAATTATTTCATCTATATAGAACAGTAAATCTATGTTGGGTTTGCAATTATCCCAAATTTAATAACGTTGAGAGTGTCTACCACGTCGTTGTATTTACAATAATTATTCCAAAATATATCCGTGGTCAATTTCTTTTATATATTTATTTGCTTGTTTCTTGATTTGTTTGTTCTCGACAATGACGTGAAGTTAACGGTTTCTTGTGGACAAGAGAGAAACAGAGGATCGAGAAGAGTTGGTTGACGTTGATTAACTACCTATTAGAAACTTGACAAAGTAATTAATGAAATCTATGAATAAATTAATAGCACAAAATAGGAAATTAGAGTTAGAGAAGTATGGTAGTTCTTATCGGATATTTGTCTTCTAATTCGACTTTGACTTAATCGCCCAAAATCAATTGCCAACTTAGTTAGCTTAAAATGCTATCATTAAATTAAGATTACGCTTATATTGACTCACTTAATCAACTTGGCTTCAAGCCACACTGTACGTGCTAGCTTTTTAGCCATGACACCCATGTTGGGCGAGTAATGAAGAATCTTTAATTTGTTTATGAAAATGATACATATGCATGAGCTTAACGAAAATGATACACATGCATGAGCTTAATGAAAATGATACGCAATTTAGATAATTACTTCCACTATTTCTTTGAAATATCAGTTTAAGAAGTTGTATTTAAATTAGACAAAAATATTTACTTTTTTTTACATATGATTTAGTAAATTGTTTATCACACTGTTTTCAATTTTCTTATTTTAATACATATTTATATGTTATTGTTTCTATCGGTTGTCATGACTACTTTTTCTCTCTATGTAACGTCCCATTTAATTAATAAACGTAATTAAAAGAAACGCCACGCATAAATAGTACAACAGCGCAGTCTTGGGGTCCTTAACCCAACCCCTACAAAACCAGACACACCACGATGCCAAAGGAAAGCAATTGAAAAGTCTAGAGATTACAGGTAGAGTAATAAAGCATATTGAAATACATGGGACAAAGCCCTAAAGAAAGCCCAAAGAAACTAAGATCTAGCCCATGCAGATTATGCAGCGGAACCATCACCTCCTTGTTGTCTACGGGTGTTCCTCACATCTACTCATATCAACACGTTGATGATCATCGCGAGAGAGAGTACCACACAGCAGAACACACAAATAATAAAAGTAGGGTAAGCTAGAGCACAAAAGACTTCATTCATATAATCAGATACATTTTCACGATTTCATATACCTATATCAATCAAGCATGTTATGACTCCTCAGACAATACACTAAGACACGACTCGACTCATCCGGATACATCTAACTTGGTCGGATTCAGCGAATGCTCGCACTTATGGTGGATACCTCTGCTCACCCCCGAGCTATGTGTTACAAGTGTTACAGTGAATCAATTTCCCTCACCACAAGGTTAGCCCTTAATGAATTTCAGGCCTCTTGCTACTCTCACCACAGGAGTCAGTTTGCTCTAGGTGAGACTAACTAACTCCTTAGAGTGTCAAGATGCAACCTTACCTTGAATCCTTACCTAGTTATATAGATGGGGCACCACCATGGACACCCACTAACAGGGGCCATGGAATTACGTCCCGACCATTGAAGCGTAACCCCGGAGGTCTCACTTAGAGACTCCAAGGAATTACACACTAACACAGACCAAAAATCATAAATCAACAATATGAGAACACTAATCATGATTACAATTCCATACCAACCTCTGAAAATAAATCCTCATTCGTATCACCCCATGAGTATAGGGCCTCATCTCATATCAATACCATGTCACTTTAATTCCAACCCACTCATTAATTTCACATGCCAAGTTCCCACCATATCCATCATTCACCATTCATGAATTATATCACGCATACATAGCAATCCATTATATATATTCCTCATCATAACAATCATACCTAAACAATTACCAATCATCCAAAAGCAACCAAGCAACCAAATAGTGTACTGCCTCGCCCAGCCCCTCGCTCAGGCTGAAGGGTCTCGCTTAGGCGAGACGTGCTCGCTCAAGCGAGCCCCCTTCGCCTAGGCGAGGGCTCGAAAAAGGAAACAAGAGCTAACGCGGGATCTCGCTTAGGCGAGACCCCTCTCGCTTGGGCGAGATACTCGCTCGCTCAAAAGAACTGAGCTGGTCGCCTGAGCGACCTTTCGCTTACAAAGGGTTTAGGCGAGTCCCTGTTCATCTCGCCTAGGCAAGACTGGCTTGCTTGGGCGTGATTAGCATGTCTCGCCACTGTTTTCCTGCAACAGTTACCCACGCCAGTCCAAACCAAGAATATTCATACGTTCACAGCTATCACAGCATCACACCAGCCACATAACTTCAAAATAACAGTTGCATGATAGGAGAGAAACGAAACACGAGAATGAGCCAGAGCTTCCCTACCTGGAAAAACTAGCAGAACTTCGATATGCAGCCAGGAGCACCACAGTTCTACGGCAGACCCCCAAAGTGGAATATAGGAACGAAGTTGAGCTTTGTTCGATCGAGAAAGTGTAAACCCTAGCAGAGCTCTTTTGGGCAGCGAAGGGAGACGGCAGCAGTCCTAGGTTTTTCTGAAAATGAGTGGAGGTGTGAATTAGGGCAACAAGGAATGGTTTTTATCCTTTGGGCCAGCCTTTAGGCCCAACTGTTGTAGGGCAGCCCTTAAAATAAGGGAGCAGAATAAATAGGCCTTACACTCTATATATTAATTAAGTCGAGAATATAACTAAAAAAATATTATTTGAAAATTAGATAAAAGATAAGAATAAAGTTCTATAAAAAAAATGGTTACCAGAAAGAAGCGAAGAAAGTAATTTGTTTGGTTCACTGCAAATATGCAATGGGGAGGAAAAATGTTTTCATCAAGTGCTTTGGCAAGTGGACACATCTTATTTATATTATACCTAAATTGTATGGTTATCACAAAAATCGAACATATTAAATGCTTAGGAGTATCACAAGAAAAGTAACATCAATTTTTTCCAAAAGTACATTTCATTTATTATTCATGAAAAAATGCAATTTATTATTTTTTAATAATGTTTAGGAGTTTGCTTAGAAACGACAGGGATAAGTTTCATTATCCTATATTCATTTGAAAAAAAAAACTTCCTCGTACCTATCCCAACGGGTATAATATTTTTATCTCATCTCTGGTTAACGAGTATACACTCATACTCTTGCTCATACCATACCGGTTTGTTTACTATTTCAATATCAATTAATTATATTTTATCAACAAATAAAATCATGAAAAGAACATATCATCAAATATTCAATATCAAAGTGTTGTATTCTTGTTTTTTAAATATCAAATATTTATTAAGAAAGTATATATTTCAAATTAGAATATCAAATAAAATTGTTTATAACTTAAATATTTATTAAGTTTGCAAACATTAATGAAACAAAATTGATAAAATAAAAAAATATTTTAAATGTCTCTTTACTTCATTTCTCTAAATTCTAATTAAATATTTTTTCATATACAATAATAGAAATTGTAATATGCCACTTGAATGGAATCACACAAAGAAAAATAATTAAAGTAATAATAATTAAAATATAGCATATATATTTAATCTTTTGAACTTCAAGTTAACTTGTATGGTGATAAACAAGATTCATCACAAAAGTACCAAGTTAATATTTATAGTATATAAAATGTCATTAACGAATCGCGGTGATAAAATTACACTTATGAAATGGGTTAGAAAAAAAATAGTTGTATAAAAAATCATCAAAATAGTATTTTACACGATAAAAATGAACAATAAAAATAGTTGGACTACCCGTCCTCGTCGCCTATGATGCACAACCTTAAGAAGAAACTCCAGGGAAGATGATTGACCACTTGTCCTCAACACAAATAGGAAACTACACATTCTGGTCCTCTAAGATAAACAACCATCAGAGGCAACCCTAGGAAAACGATGGACTACTCGTCCTTGTCCCAAACAAGGGACTAGTTGTCCTTATCCTAGACAAAGGACTAGTTATCCTCGTCCTAGATGTTGAGTATGATGAAAATATGCATCTTGTGAAGTCCCACTTCTCTTAGGATAAGTAAGCGAATGTGTGCTCATGGTTATATAATGGACTCTAGGTTCATTGTTTTAGTTGCCCCAAGTCTTAACACTTTGAGCTAGTTTTGACTTTCTTATACTCTTGTAAGTAGAGTGTTAGGAGATGTAGTTAAGTTCTTGCTATGGAGAGTGTGGGTGTACTTTGGGTCAATGGTTGAGAGTTAGGTTGTGTGTTGTATAAATTTGCATATAGTGAATATTCTCTGGTGGTCTTTTGTCAACGACTGTGATTTTTTTTCGTATTTGGAGTTTTCACATTATATTTATTGTGTGTATCCTTATTTTTGTTCTAATTTCTCTGCCAGCCAACACTAGACAAAGGACAACCCGTCCTCGTCCTTTTTACGACACGATATCCTAGGAAGGCCACTAAAGACTATCCACCCAGAGGAATCATCCAGTCAAGTTAGTCAAGTCATCTCAAAGAAACATAACCCCATATTATATAACTTCTCGTAGTTAGTAGGTAATTAGGCTTACCAAATCAAGACCCAACCACGTAAGGCACATGAATCCCACTATAAAAGGTACATTTTACGAAACATATGTTTATGTTACTATTCTGATATCAAAGCCCAGTATCTCGAACCGACTTTAGGATCAAAATGACTTTAGGATAAATATGTGTCTTAAAAAGAATACATCATTCAATGAACACTACAACATTTTTTGCTTTAGGCAATGCTAAATTTGTCTACATGCATAAAAGTGTTGCCTAAACATGAAAAAGACAACACTTTCATCGGTGTGGCTTAATTAGAATCAAAGACAACAATTTTCAAAATGTAGATAGTTTATACTACATTTATTCGAATGTTGCCTATAAAAAGTGTGGCCTAATTTATTAAAACCGTGGCTTAAAATAAAGGTTAAAATACTTTTTTGGTCCCAATTTTCGTCAAGCTTTTTCAAATAAGTCATAATTTTGGTTTTGTGTTCAAATATGTCCTAATTTTCGTCAATTTTGTTCAATTGGATCCTTTTTTGCTAACACCGTTTAAATCATTAACGGCCATGAACAGTGACTGCCACGTGTCATTTCGTGGTTTTTTTGAATTTTTTTTATTTTTTTTATTTTTTTTTAATTTTTTTAATTTTTTTTTTAAATTTTGTTAATTTTTTTAAAATGTACATGTGTCAACCTAAGAGTGTGCCACGTGTCACTTTGTGGTTTTTTTGAATTTTTTTTGATTTTTTTTTTAATTTTTTTTAAATGTTCACGTGTCAACCCAGTAGCGTTTCACGTGTCAAAGTCAATATTCTAAATTCAATTTGTTCCCTATATTTGTTATTTTTGTTCAATTAGGTCCCAATTTTTGTTAACATTAACCAATTTGGTCCCTCTCCAAATTAAAACCAAATTTAATTTTTATATTAAAATTCATATTTTTTATTAAATATCT
>Ga0214543_1009534_pt1 | contig 15005 bp, 8 predicted proteins | sample CNSS2metaG_FD_160094 | JGI IMG/M metagenome (GOLD analysis project Ga0214543, IMG submission 160094) | Root nodule microbial communities from cowpea collected in UCLA plant growth center, Los Angeles, California, USA - CNSS2 | ecosystem: Host-associated > Plants > Roots > Nodule | place: USA...
GAAATTGAAGAACAAAGATAACAAATATGCATACTCACACGATCTCATGAATAAGTATCCTAATATGATATATGCATGTTAGATTTATGATTCTTCCATTACAATATTTCTCCCAAATTAAGTTTCCCCAAATTAGTATGAACCCTAACTATGATTTTAGGAATTTTTTGTATGAAATTGGCATAAACCCTAATTATATTTTCTCAAATTAGTATAATCCAACATTATAAAATGTTGATATTTTGTATTTTCAACTACATACAATGAATTAGTTGAATACTCTTGAATTGAAATAAAAATTAGAATACTCATTTATGTGAATTCAACAAATTAAAAAAATTAAAAATTGAAAAGTTTGAATTGCATGATTTAAATAAAGAAAATAATTTTTTTAATTAAAAAAAATTATATATAAAACATCTAATTTGGCACCCCTACATATTTTCTTCAAGTTCTGCCACTGTCAACATCTGCTCCCATGTAAAAAGTTACATGATCATCGCCCCACACACACACAGATAGGGTGAGCTCAATTACAAAAGGGACAAATACAACATGGCATAATTAAAGCATTTCATAGTCATAACCCGTGTTAGCCCCAAAACCTCAATCCTCCACTTCCAAACATTCTTTTGGACGCATCTTGATTCTACACCCTTTGATGAGTACACTGATTGATCTTTGCTGCACGAGTGTCTACTCGCCCCTCCAATTATAGGCCACCATCTGATAGTCCACATGCGGGAATAAATTTGCCACGGCCTCGCACCGCGACACCAAGTGGAGTTCCCCGAAACGAATAGAAGTCCGTAGTTGTTCCCAAACTACCAAAACTCTATCAGATAAACTGAAGAGGACAATCATCCGAAACCTCGCCGTACGAGCCACGATCTCGTACACTCCACTAGACTTCTTAAACCACCAGGCTACAACCTAGAGTGGCCACGTGTTACCCCAATACAAGTTACACTCGTAACTGGGCCCCCAACAAAGGATCACCTCATTACCTCCATTCAAAGCGGTGCATGAATCCTCCTCGCGATCCAACTCTGCACCTAAAACCGCTTGGCGCACATCTCATGTTGCTAGGCAAAACTTGGATCCAGACCGCCTGGCAAACACCTCACGCCGCTAGGCGCCATACGCTTTTTAGAGCCTCTACCAAATCTTTATTGCTTGGCGGGATTACATTTTCCGCCAGACGTCATGCATTCCAAGCTTCTCTTGTTTTCCCTTATCACCTGGCAGCACACCCCAAGCCGCCAGGCAACACACCCCAAGCCGTTAGGCGCCATACCAATAGCGTCACTGCTACTAGTTTTTGGCACTTCGAAACAAGTTCCAAAGAACTCTAAGCACTATACATACAATCCATAACATGAAATATGCTTGTCCAGTCATAATCACATGACTGGATCATAGTCCAACACAATTCTAAACAACCAAACAATATAAAGCAGGAAGAATACATAACCATTGCCCTAAAATATCGCACGGACAATAAAACAATAATAATATTAATAATAAAAATAACAACAACAACAACAACAATAATACTAATGAAAATAAAATAAAACAATAAAAATAAAAATAATAGTAATGAAAACAATAATAAAATAAAATAAAATAAAACAATAATAATAAAACAATAATACTAATAAGTTAAAAGAATAATAGCAAAATAATAATAATAATAATAATAATAAAATAAAGCAATAATAAAAAAACAATAATAATGATAATAAAATCATCAATAAAGTCAAAAAATGATAATAATAACAATAATAGTAAAATAAATAAAATAATAATAATAATGATAAAATAAAATAAAATAATAATAAAATATAAATAATAATAGTAAAATAAAATAATAAGAATAAGAGTAATAATAATATTTCAATTGCTTCTGCTAGCCAAGGTTTAAACCTACCCTTACTCAATTATCAATTAACAATTTCACAACCATTCAACCAATTCATATTTCATGATGATTTATGCACACATATACATTAAGTCACGAGATCTTATCCCCACACAAAATAAATTAAATAATTTATTAACACCATAATGTCATATATAAGACTTGAACCCAAGAACTTTCATATAATCAAGTATCCTCAACCACTTGAGCTAGTACAATTCCTTGTCTTCTCTTTCCACATTATTTAACTTAGAGATTCTCGCCCTCGCATTTATTAAATAAATATTTATTTATTTATTTTTCCCGGGTCTTACAGGGTCTGCTTGGAGTCTGGCGCCTGGCGGCGAGGAAGTTCCGCCTGACGGTCTGCACTGGTTTTGCCTAGCGGCACTTAGGCCGTGCCAGGCAATGACGCTGCAGACTGTGGCTTGTGCGTGTGTTGCGTTTAAGCAATGATGCTATACTTGGATCAGGGGATGTTGTGCCATGAGTGGATAGGTTCATGGATGGTGGTGAACATGTGATGATATGAGCGGAGAGGTTCATATCTAGTTACTCTCGTGTGGGGATACGAGCGAGGGAGGTTCGTATGTTCCGTGCTCACACTTGAGAGATGTTGCGTGCGGGGAGGTACGTAGCTGGGGATCACATGTGTTGGACTACAGGCGGGCAGGTCTGTAGAGCAGGACTACGAGCGGGGAGGTTCGTAGAGGCAGAACCACAAGCGGGCAAGTTCGTGTGAGCATCATATTCCTAAGTCCAAGGCTAACTATTTGTGTGATTAAAGGTTAAAAAGCCATGGGGAGTAAAGTCTTGGCCAAGAACTAATTACGAAGAATAAGATGGGTGTATTACTTACCTTTTGCTATTGTATATGTTATTTCTAATTTTATCAGCTCACCCTTTCTGTTTGTGATTGGCGATGATCGTGTGATTCGTTACACGGGAGCAAATGATGATACAGGTCATGCTGTGGATGTAAGACCCGTGGAAATTAATTAAATAATTAATTAATTAATTAATGTGGGTGGTGGGAACTTTGATGTCATTAAATGTTAAATGGTATGACATGGAAAAGTACTAGCTCAAATGGCTGAGAGTACTTGATTGTGTGAAAGGACTTTGGTTTGAGTCTTGTGTATGCCAGTTGTGTGTTATTTGATTTATTATTATTTTTATAATATATTTGAGCTTGTTAAGTGATAGTATAATCAAGAGATTATAATAATTATCATCAAATATGAATTAGTTGAATGGTGATGGATTGAATTAACATTAGGAGGGTCACGAGTTTAAACCTTGATAGACATGAGTTAACCATTAATTTTTTTTATAAGAAGTAGCTTTGGGCTTGAATGTGAAAGGGTAGAGAAAACCTAGCAGATAGACATGAATTAACCATTAATTTTTTTTATAAGAAGTAGCTTTGGGCTTGAATGTGAAAGGGTAGAGAAAATCTAGCAGAAGGACAGCCAAGAGGGGCTGAAAAACCACTAAGTAATTATTACCCTTGAATGGAAATTAAACACACCCATTTTCGTTTTAGCACTTAAACCCATCATAAAGACACCTATAAAAGGTCATTTTTTTGAGAAAGGAAGGGTTTTGCTGTGCTGATTAATTGGTTTTTGAGAGGAGAACGAAATTATATAGTGAGAGGCGAGTTTTGAGTGCACCAAAGGCTGAATTGGGAGAAAGGGTAAAGCAAAGCATTGGAGAACAAAGGAACATTATTTTTCCTTAAGTTTAATCAATAATTCCATGTTAGAGGAAGTTGTCCTTATATGTGTATAAATTATGCTTGGATTACATGAATAGCATTTTTCGACCCTGATTGGATAAGTTTGTTGTCGTCTTCATTGATGACATTCTTATCTACTCGAGGACTCGGGAAGAACATGCTGATCACCTGAAGGTGGTATTGGAGGTACTTAGAGAACACCAACTATATGGAAAGTTTTCCAAATGCGAATTTTGGCTGGAGGAGGTACAATTCCTTGGACATGTCATCTCAACCAAGGGCATTACGGTAGACCCAACTAAGATTGAAACGGTGCTTAAGTGGGAAAGGCCTAAGACAGTAACGGAGTTAAGAAGTTTCTTGGGCTTAGCAGGCTATTATAGGAGGTTTGTAGAAGGGTTCTCAAAGAAGGTGAGTTCTTTAACGCAACTCACACGAAAAGATCAGTCATTCTCCTGGACTGATGAGTGTGAAGAGTGCTTTGAGCATATGAAGAGGTGTTTAAGTACCGCTTCAGTACTCGTGATTCCAGACACTGGTAAGAAGTTTGAGGTGTACTGTGACGCCTCTTACCTAGGATTGGGGTGTGTATTGATGCAAGAGGGGAGGCCAGTGGCGTACGCATCGCGGCAATTGAAGGTACATGAGAAAAATTACCCGACTCATGACTTGGAGCTAGCAGCTATTGTGTTTGCTCTTAAGTATTGGCAACACTACCTGTATGACTCTCAATTTCAAGTTTTCAATTATCACAAAAAGTCTGAAATATTTGTTTGATCAAAAGGAGCTGAATATGAGACAGCATAGGTGGATAGAGTACCTGAAGGACTACGACTTTGAATTTCTTTATCATCCGGGCAAGGCAAATGTTGTAGCCGACACTTTGAGTCGAAAGAAGATGCACATGTCTTGCATGATGATAAAAGAGTTAGGTTAGACCACGAGCGAGGAAGGTCGTGGAAGCACAAGAAGTTCCAAGATTTAGAGTGCATGCATGAACTCATAATGATTATGAGTGTGGAAAAGTGGGTGTTTTGTGGAATAATAAATATTTTATGACTTATCGGGTGGGTGTATTTCATATTTATTTATATCTATGTTCATAGGTCACCCTATCTGTTTGTGTGTGGTGATGATTGGGTAACTTGTTATCCAGGAGCAGATGATGTTTTAGGTGAGCCAAGAGATGCTTAGTGGCGGAGTGAGGGAGCAGAGTACGAGGGGATTTTATAAATACTTTTATTTCATTTTCATGTAATTAAATTACTGTTTTAGACTTTCAAATTGTGATAGAGAATTATGAGTATTTTGTTTATTTATAGTGGATATTAAATTTAAAGGTTTTAAAAATTTCTTGCGTTTTGGAAAATGGATTGATAATAAATGAGGTTTTCATTTCATAATTGTTTAATTCTTTTTATTTTTAAGTAATATCCTACCGGGATGTTACAGTAGATGCACAAACGACGGAGTGAGGGCTAGCTTGGGATTAGAGCTAGGGGATTTATTATGTTTTCATGGTTTTTGTTGGATTTTGGAAATTGTAATACCTTTATTACTACTATTTTATATATTGTGGCGCGTTGTTTAACATTTTAAATTTTCTCGCATTTGGGAATAATAATATTGCGACGTTTGAATTTCTTTTTCTATATTTATTTATTTAATTAAGTAATATTCCTTAGGGATGTTATACTCAGCCTTGGCCAATTTGACAACATTATGTATTTGAAGCACTAGGCTTGATTCAAGTGGCGCCTTACTTGGGTATTTGCTTCAAAATCAATCTTTTCTTGTCCAATCATGCTCCCTTGAGTTCTTGCTTGTTTTCTTCCACCACAAATGCTTCCTATTAACTTATTTAACACACTTAAAATAGAGATTAGAGGTAAAACAAGCATAAAACAACTAAAACACAAAACAATACAAAACACACTAAACTTGAGGATATAACAAGATAAAAGCTAGGAAAGAGTTGATTTATTCATGACAATAAACACACAAAAAGAGGTAAAAATTGACATTATCATCTCCTCACCTTCTCAACAATGACCGACTTAGAACACTCCTTCTCACCCTCAATTGGCCTCTTAATTATGCCTTAATGGTGGATTAATGTTCCAAAAACTAATTTCACTTAAATCATGATTTTAATTGCCATTCAAAGTCCATTATGGATTGTTTTTCTAGCCCTCTTGGCTGCCCCTCTTTTAAGTTAGTATTATTTCACATCATAAAAGTCATCATTAAATATCATAAAGAATTTCACTACCCACATTTATTAATTAATTATTTATTTAATTAACTAAATTTCTCGGGTATCTTACAATAGGAAAAGTACTATTAGGTATGTTTTTTTACTATAAAGGAGCACTTGTGTCTTGGAAGTCCACGAAAGAACCTATTGTAGCATTGTCTTCTTGTGAGGCTGAAATATATAGCAGCATCACAAGTTGTGTGCCAGGCTGCTTGACTCAGAATGATGTTGAAGGAGTTAAAGACAGAACTTGTTCAGCAACCAAAGCTTCTTGTGGACAACAATGTGCCATAGACTTGGCTAAACACCCAACCTCTCATGGAAGAAGAAAACACAATGAGACAAAGTTTCACTTCTTACATGAACAAGTCAATAATGAAAAGTTTGATGTTGAATACTACAAATCTGAGCTACAATTGGCATATGTGTTTACCAAGGCACTCAAAGCTGAGAGATTAAAAATTATGCGAGACTCGATTGGCGTTTTTTGGATTTTGGCTTAAGGGGGCATGTTAAGATTTAAGAAAAATCAAAATGTTACCGTTTTTCCTTTTTCTGAGTGTATTTACTTCTTTGTCTTTTCTCTATGTATAAATTGCTATTATGCAGTTTCCTTTTATGTGAAATAGCCGAGCCTTTCTTTCTCTCTATCTAAAAGCCTACGTTCCTATATTTGTTAGCATTTAGCAAAGTAGTTGTTTCTTACTTGTGAATTGTTGGATTTATTGTTTTCTTTATTGTGGCTCATAGATTGATGAAAATATGAAAAGGGAAATTATTAACCACAGGTCTTTGAGACATCCCAATATTGTTAGGTTTAAAGAGGTAAGTATATTTTTTGAGGTTTTAATTAACTGTCTGCAACTGTGGTTTTGCCGCAACGTTAAGGTTTTTCGACTGTCCACAACTGCAATTGTAGCCACATCGACACAATTTTTTGTGATGACGTTGATGCCTACACTGTTTAAGGTTTTTGGAGTGGTAGGGGCTGCTATTGTGGTCTCATTTATCAACAATTTCCCACAATATGACAAAACTGTGATTTTCTTCTTAAAAATCTTAATATTTATGTATTTTTACTTTGTCCGTTATTATTATGCACAGGAGGAATAATCATTTATTTGTAATGTTTTATACAATTTCACACTAGTTATTTTAATACCTACTCATCTAGCGATTGTAACGGAATATGCCTCTAGAGGCAAGCTCTTTGTGAGAATCTACAATGCTAGGCATTGTACTAAGGACGAGGTTCTTGTTTATTTTGTTTACTTATTCTTCACTTATCATTATCAATTTGTACTTCAAGTACGATGCTTATGTAAGTGTAGAGTATTATCCTATAAAATGCATTCCATTTACCAGTTGTAGAGTAAGCACCGCATTTGTGTTCAAAATAAGGACAGATAGATTTTTTTTTCATTCTACGAAAATTTGCCTTCATAATTACGAAAATGGATAGATTTTTAATATTGAAGAAATCGTCCACCACATCATCGTACAACTTTTCCCTTTCTCATTCTCAACTTCCCCTAAATTTGTGAAAGTGGATAAGTCTTCCAAGGTCGACGTGTTCTCGATCCTTATATGTGATTATCATTGGCTTGTGGTCACTACCTGGTGGGGACATGAGGTGGACCTATTCACAAGGTGGCTAATTTAGGCCCAAATCTAATTACCTACCAGACATCGGGTTAAACTCGGCCCCTTAGTCAGACTTAACACCTAGGTTGGGGTTCTAAAGGAGGACTAGGTCGAGTCCATAGATTGGTGTGTGCCAGGATGGTACAAGAATGAAATATCTTTAACATAAAAAAGTCTATCAAATAAGTCAAAACTTTCTGGTTTTGATCTATTTTTAGATTTTCTAAACCCGATTTTCTATTTTGTTTATATGGATTTTAAAATTTGGAAAGTCCAAACTTTTTATTTGGATCAAGTTAAGATCTTAACAAATCTGAACCTAATTCAAAAAATTCAACCGGGTTAGCCACGACTAAATTCGGTCAAGTCGATCCCAACTAAAATTCGACTGAGTCAAGTCCGACCGAAATTGGTCATGTCAACCCATGCTAAAATTTAGTCAAGTTATCTCGATAAAAAAATGAAGTTATTAGAAGTCATGACGACATTAATATTAATTATTTTATGCTAACATCGTTAAGAGTTATGATAATTTTAATATAAAATACACAATATTAACATTAAACATGACTAATAATTATTTTATGACTTCTATTTTCGTAATTTCTAAACAAATATGTTCCATATATTAAAAAAAAAGCCCAATTATTGATATGAGATCTTTAATCATTAAAATGTAAAAAAAAATACCATGTAGTTTACCCATGGTATTGAAAAATATAAGAAAATATCTTTTTTATATATATTTAAGAATGGGAGGAAAGTTCTACATAAGTAGAGAAAGTCCATTCACATTGAATTTTTTTTTATGAATGGAAATGATTTAGTATTAAAATACTTTTTTATGTTTGATAGTAATTAAAATGTTTTATCTAAAAACATAAACATAAATTTAAAAATTAATAAAATTAAATTCCATTATTTATACAATGTATAAGAAGGGAATTCTTTTTTTTTTGTCCACATTTGTTTTTCAATCTTATCCTAAATAATACTTTTTTATTAAAATAATTATTTTTATCAATTTTAGTTTTTAAGTGCGTGTTTCTATAAATTTAACTTTTTTATTTGACTTTTTTTTAAACTTACCCATTTTTCTAATTAACTACAAAATAAATAAAAATTACTTACAATAAAATTAAAATAAATATTTAATTTTACAATAATAATAGTAGTTTTATTATTTGTCATAATCATAAAAAAAATATGATCATGCACGTGTTTTCACCGGTTAAAATAAAATGTTTAATAATTTAAATAAATTGAAGCATCTCAAATTCATTACATTTTAATTTTCTTAAAATTAAATTATCTTATTCAAACACACTATTATCTTATTTAGTTTAAAATAAATACATTAAAAAAGATAAAAACTTTAAAAGAATGAAATGCATAATATTTAAAAAGAAAGTAAGAAAATTTCTTTTAATAATATTATTCTAGCCGAACAGAATTAAGATTGATCGGCCATAATCATTCAATGGATTTGTCCTATGTTCATATCTCGTCACCCTTTCAATCACTTTCTTTTTGGCCTTTTCTTCTCTCTTCTTGAAACTGTCTCATTATGACCTTTTACTCTCTGCCTCTTTGGGTCTTCAAATTCGTTTATCATTGTCAGTCATATACAAGCTTAAACAAATGAACCAACCATTATCTTATGAGTTATCAAATCGGCCATTAGGCCTATTAGTGATCAGATCGGTAAGTGGATCTATCACTACCCCCAAATCTTAGCTTTAAGAAGCCTGATGCTTGATTGATGCTTGATAGTTCAGCCATGTCATATTAGTGATAGCAGCCATTAGGCCTATAACCACAAATATAAAAGGAGAAAAAAAAGTTCACGATTATAATGGAAAAATCAAACATTATCACTTGAATCTTGTGGAAAAATTAAATAATAATTAGCTATTAAAAAATACATCACTTTTATTGTTGACAACATTCTGGGGAAGAGATTGTTCCATTTTTTCATGTGCATAATAAGTAATTAAAAACGTAATTGTTGTTAGGGAGTGATGAGGTTTAGTTCCCAATGACAAGGGAATGAAAAGTCAATGGGTGGTAAGATAAGAGATTCATTATCCCATGATTCTCTAAGGAAGCGGAAGCATTATCCATTCTTGGAATTTGAGTGACGGACATATAAAACTCATTCCATTTATCCTTCCTAATAGATTATTTTTATTGCACTACATGTGTTCATCACCATAGCTTCTAAACCATGACTGAATAAGCAGTTTTCCAGATGAAGTGTTGTGTTGCATTCTCTAAACCAAGCATTCTTTGTAAGAGGTGGAAACTTATCTGGCGCTCAGTTCCTGTTCTTGACTTCGACTATCCCTTTTGCAACCGGAATAAATCATTATAGCTTGACTTTTTCTTTGCACGTGGACATTCATCCTCTCCGGAATTTGGAACAACCATCCAAAAATTCTGTCTCAGGAGTTTTCCTTTTCAATAAATGATTGATGATAATCAGATAAAGTCATTGTTAGAGCTTTTGTGTTCGCATGCAGTGTTCAATATCTTGATCTTTGTCCTCAATTTTGTTCTTTAATTGATATGTCATGTGACTTACTTTGCTTTAAAACTCTTAGGGTTCTGATGAAATTGTACGGGCTGACATTAACATTCTCTTCTTCTGCTGGTTTTCCTATATTTAAGTGTCCTGCATCTTGACAGTATTAAGATTTTAGATAGTAAACATCATATAATTCTTTCCGCATGTCCCAAAGTTGAGAACATGAAAATGGAGAATGTATTTGGTGGGTTCGAGGATATAAACCGATATAAACGATTGCCTAGTTTTCTTAGAGTTAATATTGATAAAGAAGTAGTTCCCTTGAACGTTGTTGGCAGTGTCGGCTCTCGGTTAAGCAGGTAAAACATTCATATTATTATATTATTTTTTTTAGTACTATTATTTCTCTATTAAATTAATTATAAAATTAGATTTAAAAAAAAAATCTCTATATTTTTTCAATATTAATATACATTTATTAAATTAATTATAAAATTATATTTAAAATAAAAAAAAATACTTCAAAAAATATTTGGTATTAATATATTTCTATTAAATTAGTTATAAGTTTATGTTACAGAGTAAAATTTAATTAAATTATTATTAGTGTCTGTTAATTTTTATTGGAATTAAAAATTATATTTAATGAGTTAAGATATTTTCGTCCGATTTTGTCAAAATTGTCAGAATTCAACATACGATATGAGCCATGCGGACCCGTCAAAGCCTAGTGCTTGATCGATTTTGCTAGTGACTTGCATGAAGTACGTGCCCAGGGGGAAGATTGGTGGACCTTGCATGTTGATGGATCTTCCAACCCAAGAGAGTTGGAGCTGACATCGTGTTAAAAGGCCCCAACCAAATATTGGTCGAGAAGTCGTTGCACTTCGCCTTTAAAACATCAAACAACCAAGAAGAATACGAAGTCATCTTGATCGGGTTAATATTGGCTAGAAAGGTCAGAGCACGACGTATATATGCAGAGCTGGCTCTAGACTTACGGTAGGCCATTTGAACAACGAATACCAAATAAAGGACCCTATGCTGCTCTAATACTATCATCTGGTCCAAGAAGTCATAGATACCAGCTTCGACGAAATATTGATACAACACGTCCCAATGAGTGATAAGGTTAGAGTTGACGCCTTATACAACTTAGCCAACATGAAGAAAAAAAGGGAAATATAGGTTGCTACTCTAGCAAACGTTAACAACACCCTCAACGGGCAACACTTGCATGAACATAGACAACAACGGAAGGACTTGGATGGAGCCATACATACAACATATGAAGACTGGGAACATATCAAACCCTAGGGATAGGGGATGGGTAAGAAAGGCAACACGATACACACTAATGGGAGAAAAGATATACAAACGAGGTCACAACTAGCCGTTACTAAAATGCACCACGAATGAGCAAGTAGATTATATAATGAAGGAGATTCCTGAATGGGTTTTCGGTTACCATTCCAGATCATGGAGAATGACTACTAGAATTCTGCATGTTGGATACTTTTGGCTGACCATGGAAGGAGATTGTCATGATTTTGTTAGTAAATGCATATCCTGTCCAAAACACGAAACTTCATCCACGTTAAACAAGAGGAGGTGCATTATATTTACTCCCCTTGGCCTTTTGCCAAGTGGAGAATGGATATATTGGGACCATTTACTCCTAGAAAAGGGCAAGTCAAGTTCCTTAGAGTAGGAATCAATTACTTTACGAAATAGATTGAAGCCCAACCATTAGCTACAATCACAATGCAACAGGTACACCAATTCATCTAGAAAAGCATCATATACCGCTCGGGGTGCTGCATACCATCATTATAGACGATGATCGACAATTCATTGATAAGGAACTGGAAAAGTTTTATTTCGGTTTGGGAATAAAACATGTTACCAGCTTTGTCAAACATCCCCAATCCAACTAACAAGGTGAAGCCGCCAACAAGGTGATCTTGGTAGAACTGAGGAAAGAGATTTGATTCATCAAAAGGAAGGTGGCCAGAAGAACTACTGGAAGTCTTGTAGGCATAGAGATGCATTCTCCAGTCCTCCACACATGAATCCCCATTCAACTTGGTATACGACATAGAAGTTATAATACTGGTTGAAATCGGAGAACCCTCACTGCAGCGAAGATATTATGATGAGAAACTCAATCAGGAAAGTCTTAGCACGAGCCTAGATCTACTAACGGAATTACGAGAAAAAAACACAAATCAGAAACATGACGGCTAAGCAAAGGGCGATAAGAAAATATAACTCCAAACTTCATCCACGAGTATTTTTGGAAGGAGACTTCGTATGGCAGATGGCCAACAATGCAAGAAAGAAGGAATGAAAGTTTTCTTCCAATTGGGAAGGACCATACAAAATTCAGGAAGATGTCAAAAGTGGAGCTTATAGTTTGGAGCAGTTATCTGGAAAGCCAATACCAAACACATGGAATATATCCCATTTAAAATTCCATTTTAGTTGAAACACCTCATGATTGGGTTGTAAAGACAAGTGGCTAAATGTAACCCTAGGTGTACTCTTTTTCCTCACCTAGTCTTTGTCCCTAAGATGGGTTTTGGTCGAGGAGTTTTTAACGAGGCACCGTTTATCAATAAAATAAGTGTTTCTTCTTTATTTGAAAGATTGCATGCAAATTTCTCTGCGAGTTCCATGCCACCTACTTAGGTAGACGATCCTAGTTGAACAAAAATTTATTATGCATTCCATGTTGCCTACTTAGGTAGACGATCCTGGTTGAACAAAAAATTATTATAATTTTCCTGCCACTTACTGGTCTTGGTAGAACAAATCCTATCATGAGTTCCTTGACTCCTACTTAAGTAGACGGTCTTGGTTGAACAAAAAATTATTATAAGTTCCCTACCACTTAGTGGTCTTGGTTGGACAAATTATATCATTAGTTCCTTGCCGCCTACTTAAGTAGACAGTTCTAGTTCAACAAAATTTTATTATAAGTTTCCTGTCACTTGGTGGTCTTGGTTGAACAAATTATATCGTAAGTTCCTTGCCGCCTACTTAAGTAGACGGTCTTGTAGAACAAATTTATATTATAAGTTCCTTGCCACTTAGTGGTTCTGGTTGACCAAATTCTATCATAAGTTTCCTACCGCCTACTTAAGTAGGCAGTCCTAGTTGAACAAATTCCATCATAAGGTCATTGTCGACAACTTAAGCAGACAATCTTGATTGAATAAGAAATTTTTACAAGGTTTATGCTAACTACTCAAGTATAGGGGTGAGCAAAATGTGAGAGACCGACGGAAACCGAAAAAATTGAAAAATAAAATTGGACATGGGTCAGATTTTAATGGATATGGATTAAAATGGATAAAAAAAATGGGTTCAACGGATATATATGGTCGGGTTCGGGTATAGATTTATTTTTTAAAAGATACCCGACCGGACCATTAAATATGTTATACTCCTATGTTAAAAGTAAAAAACCCAATCCAATTCTACAACTGACTCATTTATTGCATTGTGTCTCACGTTACCACAAACCATCCTCACGTTACTGCACACTATTGATGCACCTTTACTGAACCTACACCTACCACATACCACAACCCTGCCCCTTATTTACTCATGGTTCCCATTTCACGTTCAAAAAAAGTAACTTTTTTATTTCCTATTTCACATAGTGAAGAAAGAACCCATGTTTGTTGGCTTGGTTTGGTGGGTGTTTTGCTTTTGGCTTGCTCTATAAAATTGCAACATTTGGAAAAGCTGAGGGTTTCAGGTTAGTAAATTATATATTGCTTTCATTCATTTCCCCATTTTCATATCTTGCAATTCTATAATATTGTTAGTATGCACTCTGCATTTCCTCAATTGTGTCCATCATTTCAGTTATTTCACAGTATCAATCTCACCCTTTTCTTCAACTATATTATTACTTCAATCTTAAAATTCTATTTTAAACAACTATATTATTACTTTAATCCTAAAATTCTATTTTAAAGCTAAAATCTTTTGTAAAATTTTAAAAAATTATAACTATTACCATGAAGAGTTTATGGTTTTAAGAAAGTTTAGATCATATTTAATAAATTATAGCTTGAATGATAATATAATGTTAAGAGTTATTTATTTAAGAAAGTTTAAATCTCTAGTTAATAAATTATAGCTTGCATGATAATATCATTTGAAAAGTATACAATTTTAAAAGAAAGTTTAGATATATTTAATAATAATATTTTTAGGAATTAATGTGATGTTATTATGTATTTTAAGAAGTTTTAATGTTATGTGTTACTGTTTTTAAATAGTTTTTTTCGTTTCCTTTATAATATCAAATATTTTTTTATTATCTTTCTTATGATTGAATACAATTTTTTTTTTCTGAATAAAAAGAGCATGTTACTTTTGTGGTTTTTTTTATTTTGCTAATTGATATGTGTCTTTTAAAATAAATTACACATATATGATTGGTAGTTATTGATTATGATTTTTTTCTTTATAGTTGTAATGGAGAGACATAGCCAATAATTGCCTCCAAGTTCACAACAATCTGACCCACCAAACCCTACAACTGAACCTATAGGAGCTATAGGAGAGGAACATGATGTTCCTCATTCCCAAAATACAAAAATGAGAAAACCAAATGCTAGTGGTAAGAAAACAACCTCTGTTGTTTGGGACCACTTCACAAGATCTCTTGAATCTACAAATTTAGTTGCAACATGTAATCATTGTGGTAAGCGATTTAGATGTGATCCAAAGATACATGGAACATCTAACCTTCTTAATCACCTTAAAAGGTTGTGTCCTAAATATCTATTTGCTGCCATTAATTACCCCAACCAAACAACTCTCACCTTTAAAACTAGTGGCAATAATAGTCTCCTTGCAACACCCCAAAAGTATAATGTTGAAGTTTGTCGAAAGG
>Ga0214543_1009536_pt1 | contig 15000 bp, 8 predicted proteins | sample CNSS2metaG_FD_160094 | JGI IMG/M metagenome (GOLD analysis project Ga0214543, IMG submission 160094) | Root nodule microbial communities from cowpea collected in UCLA plant growth center, Los Angeles, California, USA - CNSS2 | ecosystem: Host-associated > Plants > Roots > Nodule | place: USA...
TCGACTTGTTTATATTTAGTTTTTTCTATCAACAATAAATGATAATAAAATATTTGGAGTATTTAAACTGGTTTACATAATATGTGTACACATTGTTCTTCCTCTACATTGAATATATAAACTTCCTATTTACAAAATTCATTACATATTCATATATTCAGACAATAAGAGGTATACCAAAATGTATCAAATTATATGAAAGTGATGATTATTTTCTAATGTCACTCTTAATCATTATGTTGTAGGAAGGACCAACAAAAGAGATGAACATTTCAAATCATTATGTTTGTAGAATCTGGAAAAGGGAATGCAGAACATGAAATGTGGGTTCAAAGGTAATCGAAGACAAACAAAGATGAAAGAAGATTGGTAAGAGCTACCATGGAAAAAGTTAATGAAGAAGAAGAGAAACATTTTGTTGATGATTTGTAAAATTTATTCTAGAAGAAGAAAGAAATTTTGAAAAAATGTAATTTTAACTTTTCAATGTAATACTACAATTTTATTCCCATGATAATTATCATGTAAAGAAGAAAAATCAAGTGTCATTTTAATTTCTAATGCTTTATCTATTATGTTTTCTGTTTAGTTAATAAGTGTAATTTTAGTTTTTCAATAATTGGGTAACTTTTGTAAAATCATTATTCTATTTCCTTTTTTTTTTACTAGCTGCTGAATGGGTAAAAACCCTAGGGCGAATTTATCAAATGATAGATACAGTGTATTTTTATTTTCATTTATACACTTACTAATAATTTTTTAAAAAATCTACAACTCCGTTGCATATGTTTCCATCAAAGAAGTGTTAATAATAAAGTTTTGTAGAGTTGTTATTATACTATTTAATGTATTCCCTTGTTTCCTTATCCTTGCTACAACTCAAAGTTAGTAGCTTCTTTTATGTCGACAAAAAAAAATTTAAACTACTTTAACCTTTCGAAATACGGTTTAAAACATAGAAAAACAAACTAAAAAAACGAAATAAAAAACTATAAAAAAATTATGACATAAAAAAAAAACCTCTTCTATATTCTATCATTTTAACACAATTCTACACAACTTACTTAACTTTTCTTTAAAACCTAAGACCTGCACACAACAAAGATCTTTCCTCACAATCTTATATATAACATCTCATATTTTACCAGATTTTTTTATCAAAGTAGTATTTAAGATTTATTTATTTTTATTGAAGTTATATGAATAGCACAAATTCAACATTTTTTTCGGTGCCGACTTTGATGTGATGTGGGAATTTCTAACTAGTTGTGTGTTGGAAGTTTGTTGTTTTAGTTCAATTCCTTGTCAATTTATATACTATTAGAAGCCATCAAATTTTAGGTTAAAAACAGTGCAATCTCTTTAGCAATGTATAAGGTTGGGTATGCCTCTATATATAAAGGAGAGAGAGAGAGAGGCTACTTCGCATAGAAAAGAGCAGTGATGTGGGACTAAAGAAGCTTTAGCTGCCAAAAAGTAGTGCAACGCCTATGTGGGGAGAAATCCCACATTGAAGGAAATAAAACTCCAGCTATTGGTCGTTCATAGTTTTTGGGTGGTAGCTTTGGAAGTGTCATGTCTTCTTCTTATAAACGTTGCCTTGTGTAAGAAAGCCATAGCTAACATGGGGGCTTCTCCTTGAACCTCCAAAGGTTTCCTTGAACCTCCAAAGGTTTCCTGAGTACTCCAACATTCAGACATTATTACCATTATATCCTTATTTAACTCGGTTGTTAGGAGTAATTAATAAGAGTTGTTGCGACAAGTGCTTGAACTTTAAGATTGCACCTCCAAAATTTTTTAACTTTAACAATGTACCTCCAAATTTCTTCTTTCCGTTGATATCTTCGCACCTCCAATTTGTTTTTCCGTTCCATTGTGCTTCGTGCTCTCTATAGTATAGTAATGTTTATTCTTTGAAATGTTGTTGCTGAACGTAGTCCTTTTATATTTCGCCTATGGTCCCTGAACCTCTCATTGTGTTGGGAATAGTTCAAGTGTGAGTCAAAATCCCACATTGGATATAATAGACAAAGTTAAACAATATATAAGAATAAAGACCCATAACAATATTGCCTTAAGGTTTCGGGTTAAAAGTGGTATCTAAGGTCTTATATGTGTAAGACTAATGTCATATAACCATATAGAACCACAATCTCTCAATATCCATAACCATGTCTATAACTATAACTCATATCTGAAAAAAATATAACCCAACACATTGTTTGGTCTGTCCTCCAACATCCCATATCTTTCTCTTTTCCAACATCGTGGTCCCTTCCCATATTTCTGTTTGACACAAAAATGTTAGTGTTGCATTTATATTTTATTTTTATTTCGAATAGCTGATAAATATGGTTGTTGTTGGTTGTAAATATGGTTCTCTAAAAATGTTCAAAACAAATGTTGACATTCGGTTATATTTTTTCAACTGCGAATTTCGACATCCGTTTCATATTTTTCCTGGTTGTTGTTTTGAGTTCATGCACTACGGATGTCGACATCTGGTTTATGTATATGAGTTATGATATCAACTTCTGTTTCAAGTTATTTGCTTTTCGGGTTGGGGTTTGTTTCAAATTTGAAGCAATACGAATGTCGACATCCAGTTTACATAGATGAGTTGCGGATGTCGACATCCGTTAGATGTGAATGTTTTTTAAACAAATTTTATTTAATTTTGTGATATTGTGACATTTGATAAATCAAGTTAAATTTTAATATACTTAAAGATAAAGTTTTAATAATGATTATATTTTTTTTAATGTAATGAATCATGATTTTGTTAAAAAAAATAATTTTAGAAAAGTTATGACATATGAACCGGATGTGTTCATCCGTTGTAGTAATGAAAACGGATTATCCGTGAGACATAAAAACAATTTCTGATTCAAATTATTGGCCACATTCGTAAGACCTCCTCCATAAGGCTTGGTTGTTTAGTAATGAATTTTTTTTTTCATTCAAAATGGATCTCAATTTTTTTTATTCAAATAATTTTAGAAAATTTTATACATTATATATTATTTTAAATATATAAACATTTATTTAGTGATATATATTTTTTATTTTCTATATTATATAACTACATCCGCAAACCATTACAAATTTTTTTCATTTAAATAATTTATTTTCTTTTTAATATTTAATATTTTAGATATAAAAATATTTGTTTATTAATTTAGTTTTTTATTTTGTATATACATATGTAATTATGTAATTATAAGTAAATAATTTTATTTTTAACATTATTATAATGGATAACTAAAAATGGACGTGGACATTCGATACAGTGTTAGAAACGAATGTTAATTTGAAAATCGGATGTCCACATCCGCAAGCTATTACCATTTTATTTTTATTTAAATAATTTATTTTCCTTTTGATATTTAATATTTTAGATATAAAAGTATTTGTTTATTGATTTAGTTTTTTATTTTGTATATAAATATGTAAATATTATCGGCAACATTTTAATATAATTTAAAAAATAAATATTAAAATAAAAAATCTTACTGTTACTCGTGTTTTTATAGACCTTTAATTTATGATTAATGTTTTTTATGGCTAACGGCTATATTCTTATTACAATTTATTTCTTTGTCTACCTTTTTAACCTATAAATACGACATAGGTGCATGGGGAAAGACACAACAATAGAGACAACAAACACTATATTTTTCTAAAAAGTATTCTTCTTTTCTTCTTTATATTATCTTTAAGACATTGGACATTGGTGTTCATAAGGTTTGGAGATCCTTCACTACACTCGTTCGTTCTGACAGGTTGTTGTATCTTGGGAGAGAAACACATATGATTTGTTTGAAACACATATGATTGTGTATTTATTTAGCCTTATGCAGTATGGGCGTTTTCTCTCTAAGGAAGTGTTATGCGTGCCTCAACCCAAGATATTTCTACTCTTTTCCTTGTTTATTTTTTATTTATTATTGTTATTATAATTGTTGATCTTTGATTAATATTCATTGTTTTATATATATGTCTTAGTATTAGTATTGATTTAATAATTATTATTATTTCATTTTATATTTTTATTATTAATAATATTATTTGAATAATCACTTTCTAACATTCTTAGAGAGAAAAATCTTGTTATTTCTAATTTTGATTACTTATTTGTATTTATTTCTAAAATTAAAAACAATATAGAGCTGAAGACTGAAAACACGTTTTTTGAACTAATGTGTTTCTTATGGTTATAATTAAATGAGTTTCAATTAAGCCTAAAAATTGATGTGTATAATTGTTTCTATTTATATTCGTAACAATAAATGAAATTATGGATAAATGAAATTTCTGCTCATTGAATAATTGTTTGTGATGTCTATAGCTAATGTTTTTGCTGTTATATTAATTTATGCTTTAATATTGTCTATTCTTATCATTGATAAAGATGTTATATATCGTGTATATATTTTAAGTGTTTTGTATAAAAATAATTATAAAATAATTTGTCATATTAAAACTACTATTGTGTTATGGAAAATAATTGAACTAAACTTTGTATTTGCAAAAGAAAAAAAAATTATATGAAAAAAAAATGTGATAATAAATATAATCTTTATCAAATTTATGAATTTAAAATTATTGTTTATGACATGAAATTAAAATGAATTATTTTATTTGATATCATGTTTAAGATCATGTAAATGCTGATAAAAGAAGAAATCTTCATATGATAAATTGAAGGGATGGTTAGGTAAAAATTAAACTTGTCTTCTAGATTATTTTTAAAATGTTTTTCATGTTTCTGAATTTAGAAACTTCCTTGCTGCTCAACATAGTTATGAAGTAATAAGATTATTATTTCTAGATATGTGTTTTTGTTGGTAAATGATATATTTGTGATGATTTGTTTGAGTTGAGTACCTTTATCTTAAAATAAAATATTTATAAGTTTTCTTTGATTATTACAAAATGTTAAGTTGTGATTTATGACACACTATTATTATAATTGTTGAGAAATTTGATTAGAGACCATTCATATTATAAAATTTTGAGGTGCAAAATTAATTAAATAGAGAATACATGTCTTTACAAATGAGTGTTTTTATGTAAAATTCATGGTATAATTCTTTAAGTAACATATTCATATGGTGTTAATGTAATGGTGCAGCGAAAGAAAAAAATGCTTTTATTTGATATTGTAAATGTTATGTTTCAAGTTCTAGCTTGTCTTTGCCTAAAATTATATTAGTGAAACTTTATATTCTACTCGCCATATCTTGAACATAAAGGGTTGGGATAAAAATTATTATGAGTTATAAAAGAAAGGAGAACCACATTTAAAATATTTCAAAGTGTGGGGGTGTCTTGTAAAGGTTAATATACCTTTTAATGAGAAAAAAAATCTTTGGTTATTTATTCTGATAAATTCTAGAGATGTTTCCTTCAATTGACTAAATTTGTTTGTTATACCTCTAGTACTGTTTTGCCATCTAGTGATAATATTATTTGTGTTTTTTCTAGTTATGGCAATATGTCCAATTTTTTTAGATGATTGAAGGTTTTTTAGATGATTGAAGGTTAATGTAAATTGGATATTATTTTTGGTGACACAAAATCACCTATTGGTTTTGGTTATGTTTTAACCTTGGATGAAGATGTCCTATATATTATGTAAATATGTTAAAAAAACTAGTGTTTTGTCACAATCTACTATGCAAGCATAAATTATTCCTTTTTCCAATACATCCTGACAATTAAATTGTTATATTTAAAGTTTTTAGTAAAAATGTCAATGAAATTGACAAATGAGAATGAGAGAGAAATATATTAGAAACTAAATTACTCATGGTATTGTCTCTCTTGACTTTGTCAGGTCGGAAAGAAATATTTCATATCTGCTTATCAAAGGGTTGATGCATCAACAACAAGTATTTGAGTCGTCGAGGGGAATAAGATTATAGCCCATAAATTAGTTGCAACAATGGAAACCCATCTCCACATGAATGACGATCCCATGGAATTGAGTTCAATGGGTAACAACGAAGTGTACTGTAAATTTTATGTCTCATTCCTATGGCGAGGTGTACTGTAAATTGTGGAATAAAATACCTCTTAATATACCCAATAACAATTATTGTAGGGGTGTGAGTCACAAACCACCCTTTGAGGGTTTACCTAGTGAGTGTGATGGTGGGGTCGCCATTGTGAGACATGGGAAGTCTCTAAGTGACACTCATGAAACAAGATTATCAACCCAAGATATTTCTACTTCTTTCCTTGTTTATTTTTTATTTATTATTGTTATTATAATTGTTGATCTTTAATTAATATTCATTGTTTTATATATATGTCTTAGTATTATTATTGATTTAATAATTATTATTATACCTCATTTTATATTTTTATTGTTAATAATATTATTTGAGTAATCACTTTTTAACAATTATAAGTAAATAATTTTATTTTTTACATTATTATACTTAATATTGATAACTAGAAACGAATGTGGACATCCACTACAGTGTTGTAAACGGATGTCAATTTGAGAATCGAATGTCCAGATCCGCAAGTCATTAATATTTTTTTAAATTTATCCTTTATTTCGTGTATTATATTTAATATTTTCGTTTTTATTGTGTCTTAAATAATTGTAGGTGATTATAATTGTGGAAGATTATCAATTGAATTATTTGAGGTTTTTAGATTTTCAAGTAAATTCTAATTTGGTGTTAGACTTTTCTTCTTTTATTCATGATATATGCGAAAAAAATTATACCTCATATCCATTTTTTTATGTTTAAAATTAACAATAATTTAAAAAATAATTTTTTTATATTATATAAATATATATATATATATATATATAATAGATTTACAAACAAAAATTTAAAAAAATTTAAAAAAATTAAATTTTTTTTAAAAGAATTAAAGAAAAAAGAAAGGCCAGCCTGTCATCCCGCCCCTGAGACAGGATGGATTACTTGAATCTCCTTATTAAATTGACCAATATAAGAGGATGTCATCTATCCATATATATATATATATATATTTATAACCAGATATAAAAGAAACACAAAACACAGTTGAAAACAACTATCATAAAATTAATATGAAATAAATCCAATATACATATGAACTCCTTTTTTAAAAAATTAAAACTTATTTTTTATAATAAATGTAAATTATTTTTGTAGTGATTAATCAAGATAAAATGAGCTTCATGACCAATAACAATAATTCAAGAGCAATTTATCTTGAATAAAAATTTAATCATTTAAATTCCTAAAGTAAAACCTCCGCCTACAAGTTAATTTAAAATTATATTATCCAATTAATAGTTACTATTATTATTATCACTAATTATTTATTTTGATGAAAATGAGAAGAAAAAATGAAACGCAATCAACTTCCCATTCGTAATAATTTTCCAACACATATATTAAGAAGTCAGACGAATTTAGTTCTAGATTAGATAAATCTAATAAAGCATGAATTTCGTAAATGTTAAATTAATAACTAATTGAAAGCATATAATAAAAAAACTTAGTACATTAAATAAATAAATAAATAAATATATATATAATGATATTTATGAATAATATATGATAATTACTACAATAAAAACATGAAATAGTGTGTGATTTAGTGATTAACCTATATTAGTCACTATTTCTTTAGTTACTGGTGATAGTAGTTGATTTAGTGTCTAAATCAGTGATTAAATTAGTGACACATTCAATAATTTAATCAGTACTTGATTTAGTGATCGATTTAATTATTAATTTATTTGTAATTTAGTGACCAAAATATTAATCAGTAATGATATTTCTATTTAATTTTAACTACTTTAAACGTAATTTTAAATGAATTTTTGGAACAGGGAAAATTGCACAATAAATATACAATTCAAATAAACCATGAAAATGTTTCAAGAAATAATATACAGTTGTGCTCGGCCAGATAGCTAAGTTAGGTAGTCCAACAATCTACATAACTTCTCTTTTATTTTTATTTGGAGGAAAAATATTTTAAAAAAACTAGTTTAATTGTTAAATATTCTATCTAGGTAATACAATCATTCTTGGATCAAACTAATAATTTCTTTCTACAAAAGTTGTCCATTTAGGACCAAAATGGTTTGTCCAATCTTATTGTATGCGGTTGTGTGAAAGATATTGTTAAGCGGATGACTGAATCAAACATGAAAACAATGATATGTGAAGCTTCCAAGAAGGTAAACTGTGGTTGATTTTGTTGAGAATCTAAACGTGAATTTAAGTTTCACATAAATGAAAAAGTTGAATATATATATATATATATATATATATATATATATATATATATATATATATTCTTAAAAATTTTGATTTAAGAGTGATGTTTATTCTTTATTGTGTTAAACTTATATTTTATTAGTGTTATATCTTTTCGGGAATCCTCTCTTAAAAAACTCAATAAATGGCTTGTTACTTGGTTTTTTAGGGTTTATGGAAGAGATCTTAAAGTGTGGCTTACAATTGTTGATGAGTTGATGTCACTCTATTCGTGGTAGGCAGGCATGTTGTATGGGCATCCTATAGGCTTGCAACAAAATCCTAGTAGTAGTGTATGCAGGGATTATTAATTTTGACATTAGACTCTGAATTTTGAAGGAAATAAGCTGGCTGGATTTTTTTATGCAGTGCAGGTGTAGAGTAGAAAGTTCAATTAATAAATTATCATAATAGTGAAAAATGAAATCTAATCAAAAATTAATGTGAAAATTGCTGCCTATTTGGTCCCACTCCCATGAGTAACTAGCATAAATGTTATATATGAGATATCCTGAATCTTCATATATTAGACTCTACTGGTGTAGTGAGGTTATTATGATTTAGTTTGTAATGTGAAAAAAAATAATTGTGTTTGGAATATTATGGTGATTCTCTTGTCACATGAAGTGAATGACTTCCTATTATGTATTACAAGAAAATTATTTATTATAGAAATCAAATACTACAAAAAAATTCTTAAATAATGATTAAATTTAGTGACTAAAAATATATTTAGAGACTAATTTCTTTGGTAACCAAAATTTTAGTAGTTAATGTTAGTGACCAATTTAGATATCAATTCATAATAAAACTATTTTAAAACCAAATATAATTTTTTATTCATAATAGAAACTAGGTATAATTACTGATTTGGTACCCAATTTTTTGGTTAAAGTCAATTTGTTCTTCATACTTTTGGTTTGTTCAATTTAGTACCTCAATTATCTAAAAAGATTCAACTTGGTCATCTCCGTTAAGTTAGAGTTAACACCATGCCCGTACAGAATATGTGTCAATCCGTGAAATTTTTAATTTTTTTAAATTTTATTTTTATTAATTTTTATTATTTTAATTTTTAATTTTTTTTGTAAAAAATTATAAACTGTCACGTGTCAGTTTACTGTTATGTCACGTGATAGTTTACAATCATGACACGTGGTAGTGGTAATAATTATTTTCAATTTAGCCCTCTACTTAAATTTTTGGTTCAATCTAGTACTCAAATTTTTTAAAATGATCCAATTTCGTCCTTCCAATATGAGACCAAATTAGAAAATAAGCTTAATTACAATATACATGTTATAAATTGATATTTAAATTAGTCATTAAAATTATTCTATATATAATCATTACTTATATTGTAATTGTGATGAATGGACTCATTAAATAAATAAATAAATGAATGGGTGTACTGTAAACTGTAGAATATTAATTGCTACAAGTTATAGTTCTTAAATATTATTTAATGTTTTTATTAATTTATACTAATAAAGTGTGTATAATATTAACTTCACGGATTAAATACATTATCTCATATATAATTAATGTATTTAATTATATATTACATTTAATTAATATAATAATTAATATTATTGAAATTGTGATGAATGCACCCATTAGATAAATAAATGTATGTATAGTAAACGGTAGAATATTAATTATTAATTGCTATATACATTTTATAAATCATAAATAATAATTCATTTTAAAAGAAATTACTAAAATATTTAAATTATTTTGACCTACTTATTTCATCTATATAGATGTGACATTCAAAGAGTTCTCAGCCAAGTTATCAAATGGGCAGCAACAACCCTAGCAAAGATGAAGAGGACAAAGACAACAATGTATACTTTTTAAAGAATGATGATCGTAATCTCAAAATCAGATCAAGGAAATACCAAAGGTATTTGATTTCTAGTTAATCACACTCAACACACCTATGTTTTTACACATTTTTTTTATTCTTCTCTACAAGAATTTCTGCATTTAAGTAGAACCTAAGTTGAACTTTAAAGCAACGCTACTTCTTATAATTTCTTTTGATTAACCAACTCTATAACCACAATGTCAGAACTCAGATATTGCTCATGGAGCCCCTACCTAGCATAAACAAAGTTTTCTCTCTTGTTATGCAACAAGAAAGAAAGGGTAATGGTTCTAGAAATTTGGCAAATGAAACCAAAGTTCTCATGAATACAGCTGACAACAGATATATAGAAGCCAAGAGCAAACTTCTTGGAGATGTTAAGGAAGAGGCAATGGGTCTTGAACAAGGAAGAGGCAGAGGCAAAAATCCTAACCAAGAAAAGCAACGTACCTACTGCCACAAGATGAACTTCACTACAGAGGAGTGTTATTCAAAACATGGATATCCCCCATGGTATAAGCAAAGGATAGAACAAAACAAAGGGTCTTACAGTAATAAAAATTCTAGCACTCAACAAATGTGCAACCTTAATGTCAATCTTGAATCTCAAAAGTACTTCAGAGGAAGGCACTGCCAGTACAACCTTGAGTATTGAGCAGATTCAAAGACTGCTGAAACTTTTAGATGACAAAGATGAGCCAAAGCACACCGTCAGCCACATCCAGAGCTTCAGCAACAGTGCCTCAACTCACAAGAATCAGCAAGATAAACTCTAGATCCTTGATACAGGGGCCACAAACCATGTGACCCATGACTTAAGTCAATTTTCTAGTTTTTACAAAATCAAGCCTATTACTGTTAGATTGCCTAACAATTCCACTGTTGTTGCTGAATTTGCTGGAACTAAGAATTTTTCAGACTCTTTGATCATTTTTAATGTTTTATACATCCCTGAATTTTCTTTCAATATAATATATGTTCAAACTCTCATAAAGGACTCAAATTGCAAACTAATTTTTTCTTGTGAGCAATGTCAATATAGGACAATCATTCATACAAGATGATTGGGCATGCTAGCATGATAAAGGGGTTGTACTACCTTGATGAAAACACCTCTACTTCACAAGATCATGTTTTGGTTAATACTACTTGAGTTACTCTAAGAAAGACATAAATGTCTGGCACTACAGAGTTGGACACCCATGTAATAATGTTCTAAGACAAATTTGTAGAACTTTTTCTTATGTTCATGTTCTTGTAAAAACATATGTGATATATGCCATTATTCGAAGCAACACAGATTGCCTTTTCCTCACAGTAATACAACTTCTGATAACTGTTTTGATTTGATTCATGTTGACATATGGGGTCCTATCTCTATTCCTTCCATACATAGGCATAAGTATTTTCTTACTGTTATAGATTATTTGTCTAGACATACTTGGGTGTTTCTTATGCATTCTAAAGGAGAAACTAGAAACCTTCTGTTAAATTTTTTTATCTACATTAAAAATCAGTTTAAGAAGGATATTAAGACCAATAGATCCGACAATGGTCCTGAATTTGAGTATGATGATCTTTATAATAAATATGGCATTATTCACCAAAAGAGTTGTTTTAATACTTCACAACAAAACTCTGTTGTTGAAAGAAAACACCAACATATTTGAAATGTTACTAGGAGCTTACTTTTTTAATCAAATATACCTAAATGCTATTGCTCTTATGTTGTTAACCATGTTGTTCATATAATAAACAAAATACCATCTGCTGTTTTGAAAAATAAATTCCCCTATGAAATGCTTTATCTAAAATCTCCTACTTATCTTGATTTGAAAACCTTTGGATGTTTGAGTTTTGCTTCTACCCCTGATGTTAATAGAAACAAACTTGATCCTAGGGCAAGAAAATGTGTTTTTATTGGTTTTAAGAATGAGATAAAGGGATACATCCTGCTTGACTTAAAATCTAGAGAGATTTTTATTATAAGTAGGAATGCCTTGTTCTATGAAACTATTTTTCCCTGCAGCTCTACAGAAAATACCATTACTGAAAGGAATGATCACATGACTCAGGATCTAAGTTTCCTGAATGACTCCCAGATTAATATCAGGGAGGACCATGTTATATTTAATAATCCTGCTGGAGAAATTTAGGATAATGATGAAAGCACTACAGATGCTGAAGAAGACAGGACAACTAACGACTCCAATCCACAACAGACTGAACCTTAACAGATTGTCAGTCAACCTATCCATGATCAGGACAATAAAGACAATTCAACCTATGAATAGAGTGACACAGAGGATAGTATTCAGAATTTAAGAAGACCTAGAACAGACAGAAAGCCTCCTCAATATCTAAGAGACTACCAAGTTAATGGTTCCTTTGCTATCAATAACTCTTGTCAGTCCAAACATAACAATCAAATTAAGGCCAACTATAAAACTACTTATCCTATTGATTCTGTTTTATCTTATGATGGCTTATCAAAGGAGCATCTTTATTACTGGTTACTGTGTCTCCCTATGAGAGTGCCTCATCTCGTGGAAATCCAAGAAACAAAGCATTGTTTCTAGATCATCCTCTGAAGCCGAGTATAGGGCTCTCGCAACTACTTGTGAGATTCAGTGGATTAGCTATATTCTCCATGACCTCTGCATTCAGCTTGATCCACCACTGGTTCTCTATTGTGACAACTAGGGCCGCCAGACACATTGCTCAGAATCCTTCATTCGACGAACGAACGAAACACATTGACATTAATTGTCATGTGATTTGTCAACGACTACAAAACAATCTCTTCCGTCTTCTTCCAATCAGCTCCAATGACCAGCTTGCTGATATCTTTACGAAAGCTCTTCACCGTACCAACTTCAAACTCAATGTTCACAAGCTTGGGATGTTGAGCATCCACCATCCAGCTTGAGGGGAGGGTATTGAAACCCTAACCCCCTTAGGGTTTCTTTTTTTTGCCCCCTTTTGTATAGATCATTTACTGATTCAATCATTAATCTAGGGTTTCTATGTAACCCCTTTCCATTTTCCTATAAAACCCTTTTGGGTTCTCCCCTTTCTGTATCGCGAAGAATAATAATAGAAACATACAATTTTCTTATCTTTTCTCGCTGCTTCTCTCATAAGGGTTTTGCACTACATCACGCTGCAAATTTGCTGCTTTCTTCTGTTGTTATTGTCTTCATCTTCTCCAAGCTCTCTCTTTCTTCCGTTCTCTGCCATGGTTGTCACTCTCTCTCTCTCTCTCTCTCTCTCGTAGATATGATAAAAAGAGTGGTTGTGGTACTTCATTACTACTGATTTTTCTATATCCTTTTTTAAATCAGGAGAAACCTTTTATGATCACAGGAATGATCTTCAGATAAAAGGGTGAGCATTATTCACCAATAAATGGTTATAGTTCCTACTTCACTTCTAAGTTGTATGTTTAGATTTTTTCATACGAGAAAGTTAGTTTTTTTTTCTTCTCTTCTTTCATATTACATCATGTTACGTATATGTATTCATATTTTTGCTAATAAAAAAAAGTGTTTGACAAGTGTATCAAATCATACAAGTAATATAATATAAAAGTTCAAATATTGTCTCCCATAGGGACGAACTAATGTTATTTAAATTTAATGGATTGTTTATAATAAAGGTACAAAGAGCAAAACATTTTTGGTTGAGATTAAAAATAAATTTAGAATTTAAATGTAATGAATAACAAAATTTGACACAATGGAAACAAAGAACTTGATTAAGAAAATAAAAATAAAAAATTCACCGAGATTGGGTTTCACGATTCCATTCAAAGTAAAATCAACAAACTCTATTTCTAGCAATTTTTACTATTGCGTTTGCATTAATCGTCAATATATTGATGCTTATAAGAGTGACTACTAACCACATATATGTCTAGCATGTGAAATTAATAGTTGTTTTATCCTATTCAGGTTTCTCAAACTATCTTTCAGATCAGCCGGTACTCCCACATATGGACCATATTTAGAACGTGCAATTAAAGATCTTAATTTGGGTTTCCAAACTATCGTTTGGATCAAAATGGACTCCCACATGTGCAAAATTCATAGACTATGCAAAACTAAGAATAAAACATGAGAGATTGTGTAAAAATATTATATTGAATGAAGAATTCACAGAGAATTAAGAATACATCATACTCAATCCTCATGAATGAGGGAATTAGCTACCCCTAGACATACTAAATACTGGATTGATGATGAAATTGAATGCTTCCAACCTTTAGAATGTCCTACCGACAAAAGTATTTAGGACAAGTTTCTTTCTCTCAGAGTGTGTCTTCTTTACCTCTATCAGATGCTCAATTTATAGATTTTTTTAATCTAGCAGTTCACTGAGCGAAAATAGTAGGATTTGTTGGGCGAATGGCTCAAATCTGATTTGCGCTTCCAACTTTGTACTTGATTTTATACTGAAATTCCTTGTTGTATTTATCTTCTTAATTTTCTGGAACTCCATGAGTAACCAACTTTCTGGATAATTGATATTGTTGATAATCTTTTGATTAGTAAATATTCCACTTATTTTGTTGATAATTTTTTCAAATATCTAAGATTTCCACTTACTGATAGAATATATCTGCATCATTTATCTTTTTCACTTTTGCTGAATAAAACCTAAAATATCCATTAAAATTTAAAAATAAAATAACAATTAAACATAAAAATATGATAACGTCAATTATCCCATAAAAACAAGTAGTTTATATTAACCACGAACTTTCATCGTAGTTGCTGAAAATTTCACATCTGCAATTTTCTTAATTCGAGATGTGCAACATATAAGGGTAAGACTGTTGTTGATTAC
>Ga0214543_1009537_pt1 | contig 15000 bp, 7 predicted proteins | sample CNSS2metaG_FD_160094 | JGI IMG/M metagenome (GOLD analysis project Ga0214543, IMG submission 160094) | Root nodule microbial communities from cowpea collected in UCLA plant growth center, Los Angeles, California, USA - CNSS2 | ecosystem: Host-associated > Plants > Roots > Nodule | place: USA...
CTAATGTTTTTTATGTTATATTAATTTATGTTTTAATATTGTCTACTCTTACCATTGATAAAGATGTTATATATCATATATATATATATATATATATATATATATATATTAAGTGTTTTGTATGAAAATAATTATAAAATAATTTGTCATACTAAAATTACTACTGTGTTATGGAAAACACTTGAAAAAAACTATGCATTTCCAAAGAAAAAAAAGAGAGTTTAGCTTGATGTTTATATGAAAAAAAAAATGACTGATAAGAAATTATCATATTAATAATTTTAATAATATTTTTTATGACATGAAATTGAAATGAATTATTTTAATTGATATAATTTTTAAGATCATGTAAATGTTGATAAAAGAAGAAATCTTGATATCAAAAATTGAAGGGATGGTCAAATAAAAACTAAACTTGTTTTCCAGCAATTATTTAAAAAAAAGAGTTTTTCATGTTTCGGAATTTATAAACTTTCTTGTGCTCAATAAGGTTATGAAGTGTTGTGCTCAACAAGGTTATGAAGTAGTTTTAAAGTGCAATAAGATTATTATTTCTAGACATGTGTTTTGGTTGGTAAATGATATACTTGTGATCGCTTGTTTGAGTTAAATGTTTTTATCTTGTAATAAAATATTTATAAGTTTTCTTTGATTATTACAAAATCTTAAGTTGTGATATATGACATGCTATTATTATAATTGTTGAGAAGTTTGGTTAGAGACCATTCAAATTATAAAATTTTGAGGTGCAAAATTAATTAATTAAAGAAGTGATGATACATGTCTTTATAAATGAATGTTTTTGTGTGAAACTCATGGTATTATTCATTAAGTAACATCTTCATATAGTGTATGGTGTTAATATAATGGTGCAGCGAAAGAAAGAAAGAAAGAAAGAAAGAAAAAAAATGCTTTGATATGGTAAATGTTATTCTACAAGTTCTAGCTTACCTAACATTATATTAGTGAAATTTTATATCATGGTTACCATATGTTTAACACAAAAGATTGTGATAAAACTTGTTATGAGTTATGAAAGAAAAAAGAACCACATTTAAAATATTTCAAAGTGTGGGAGTGTCTTATAAAGGTTAATATACCTCTTAATGAGAATAAAAAAATCTTTGATTATTTATATCGATAAATATCTAGAGATGTTTACTTCAAATGATAAATTGACTAAATTTGTTTGTGATACCTCTAGTACTGTTTTGCCGTCTAGTAATAATATTATTTGTGTTTTTTCTAGTTATGGAAATAGGTCCAATTTCTTGAGATGACTGAATGATATTTTAATGTAAATTGGGTATTGATTCTAGTGGCACAAAACCAACTACTGGTTATGGTTATGTTTTAACTTTGGATGGAGGTGCACGATCATGGATATGTTAAAAAATTGTTGTTCTGTCATAATTTACTATGCAAGCATAAATTATTCCTATGTTCAATGCATCATGAAAATCAAATTGTTATATTTAAAGTTTTAGTAAAAATGTCAATAAAATTGACATATAAGAATGAGAGACAAAAGTATTAGAAACTTAATTAATGGTTAACTCTCTTGACTTTGTCAAGTCAAAAAGAAATATTGCAGATTTGTTTATCAAAGGGTTGATGCATCATCAACAAGAATTTAAGTCATCGAGGGGAATGAGACTATAGCCTATAAATTAGTTACAACAATGGACACTCATCTCCACATGAATGGCGATCCCATGGAATTGAGTTCAATGGGTAACAACGAAGTTGTTGTTGACTAAAGTACACCAAATAATTTGATTAAATTTTATGTCTCATTCTTATGGCGAGGTGTACTATAAATTGTGGCAATAATAAGGTTGAGGTATATGCATTATTATGCTTATTTTATAAAATACCTTTTAATAAACCCAATGGTTGAGGTATGTGTATTATTTTATAAAATACATCTTAATAAACCCAATGACAACTATTGTAGGGGTGTGAGTCACAAACCACCCTTTTGAGGATTTACCTAGTGAGTGTGATGGTGGGGCCGCCATTGTGAGACACGGGCAAGTCTCTAAGTGACACTCATAAAACAAGATACATGCACAAGGCCGAAACGTGCACCCACTGATTAGAACCTATAATGAACGTTGATATTGTATGTGTTATTTATTAAAATCCGACCACAAGGGATGTAGCTCAAGACAATCAAGTCTCTGAATTTTCTCGGGTGGAAGTTTATAAGCACTAGGTGTAAGGGTCAGACCTGGAAGGTTCCTTACACTGAACTACAATATTTTGTTTTAAAAGATAATATATTTTTGTTTTATTTTATTTTTTAAATTATGTGGGGCATTGTTAGAAATATTCTAATATAATTTAAAAAATAAATAATTAAAATAAAAAATTTACTGTTACTCGTGTGTTTATAGACCTTTAATTTATGAGTTCATGTTTTTTTATGGCTAACGGCTATATTCTTATTACTATTTACTCCTTCGTCTCCCTTTTCTACCTATAAATATCACCTACATGCATGGGAAAAAAACACAACAACATAAACAATAAACACTAGAGTTCTCTAAAAAGTGTTTTTCTTTTCTTCTCTATATTATCTTTAAGACATTGGTGTTCATAAGGTTCGAAGATCCTTCGCTGCACTCAATCGATCTGATGGATTGTTGTATCTTGGGAGAGAAATGCATATGATTTGAAACACATATAATTGTGTATTTGTTTAGCCCTGTGCAGTAGGGGCATTTTCTCTCTAACGATAGCGCTATGCGTGCCTCAACCCAGGCTATTTCTACTCCTTTCCGATCATCTACTTTTTATCTCTTATTGTTATTATAATTATTGATCTCTTATTAATATTAATTGATTTATATATATGTCATTATTATTATTGCTCTAATAATTATTATTATATTATTTCATATTTTGATTATTACTAGTAATTCGAGTAATCATTTTTCTAACACATTGATTAATAAAACATTAGATGAGTTTTTCATTGTATTGATTAGACGAGTTTAGCAATATGCACAAGTTATTCATATATTGATTAGATGAATTTAGTAATATCCATTATACAAGTTTGACCATATGTAGATTAGACAAGTTTGTCCATTCACTAATTAGATGAATCTTGCAATACACATTAGAGAATTTTATGCATACACTAGATAAATGAGTTTGTCCATACAATGATTAGATTAGTCTAAGAATATATATTAGACGAGTGTGTCCATACATTGATTAGATGAGTCTTGCATCATACATTTGACGACTCTATCCATTCTCTAATTCGATGAGTCTTACAATACATATTAGACAACTTTGTCCATACACTGATTAAACGAGTCTAACAATACACATTAGACGAGTATCTTCATATATTGATTAGACGACTCTACCAAGACATATTAAATGAGTTTTTCGATGCATTAATTAGACGAGTCTAACAATACACATTAAACCAATTTGTCCATACACTTATTTGTATTTTTAGCAATTCTACTCTACATATTTTTGCATGCTCTATCATTTGTATTTTTATGGAGTCTACATATGTTTTTTCACATGGTCTATCTTTTATATCCTTACAAAGTATATTTTTTACAATTTTATAGACTATTTTTTGCACTATATTTTTGCACATGATCTATCTTTTATATCTTTACAAAGTATAATTTTTATATTTTTACGAACATATTGACTTTCTAAACCTATAAATCCCTTTTCAAATTAATTTTATTCAAAACTTAATTACAATCTTAAAAATATTTGTTATTTATTTCATCAACCTCTAAATCTATTTTAATATAATATATATTTACTAACATAAAAAACACACAAATAAACACCATCTTGTGAGCAAACACGAGTTTAAAACTAGTTAAACTTTTAAAAGTTACAACATGTGAACTACAATAATGCATCTTTTTGTAAAAGATTTGTAATTTGATTTTTGTTGTAGAATTAGTAATAAAATTTGTATTGTACTCTTTGCATTGAAATTAAGGTGCAAATATTAGTTCTACATGTTATTGATGAGTCTCTTATGGGGATTACCAAGGAGAACTATTAGATTCAAATTTGGATTTCCAACAATTTCACTATCAAGTTTGAGTTTCTTAACATTGGCACTTCCTCTTCAAACAGAAACATTTCAAACTACGAGCATCCCTTTACTTATTTGAGTCGGTTATAGAGACAAATTTTTGGTTCTATTACCACTTTATGGATCTTTTGAAGGAGGATCATTAGGGAAATATAAGATTAATGAAATACAAGTTCAACTAAAATAAAGGATTGATATCATCTTTAACCCAACTTCTTAAAGTGGTGAATTTATGAATCTTTTTTCCTTATATATTGTTCAACTTTCTTATTTTACTCACGATGAAACTTAGATTCACACTTAAATTCTTAATCTTCGAAAAATTGAAGAATAATTCTAACTATTAAATGGTTTGCAATTTATTTTTATTATTTGGAAGGACATGTATAATATTAATATGAAGTAATGTTGAATAGAAGTAAACGAAGTATTTTATTTTCCACAAATTTGAAGAGGAAAACATAACCCACTTGTTCTTAACTTGTAATATAGTAAACAGAGTGTGGAACTTATGTAATATATAGGTAGGTATAAGTTCTTTGCAACATAACTAATTAAATAAGCATTTCTAACAATTTTCTTTATCGATTTTTAATAAAAAAGGAAATAAGTTATGGAAAGACTTATGGATATCAATTATTTGGAACATATGGAACCATTGAAACAAGATTGTATTTAGATAAGAGAGAGTGGATCCAAAGAAATTTTTTACTTTGACACAATTAAATGTTCGGGCATTGATGAAATTTGAACTCTCAAATGTTTATTTTTCTTATAATAATTGGAATTTGTGTTCTGTTGAGTGCATCAAATTAGCAACTTAGAATCCTCTAATCAGATTTTGATGTGGGAGAATCCAATGCTTCGACACACTTAGACTTTCCATTCTAGAATTTTCTATGTTGTTATACAAATAATTTTACAGAGCATTGTCTCACTGCGGGACAAAGTCTACTAAGAATGAAATACTCTTTTGTTTTACTTCTCAACCTCCATACAATCAAGGAACAAAATATTGCACAAAACAAATACAAGAATTGACAAAATTTGTACAACAAAAACTACCCTATTATTGATGCATTACTTTGAATAACTACTTGGAAGACTTGTGAACTAGTATGAAAATCAATTTGAAAAGAGAAAGTTCATAAAGCAAATAGATAATGTCTGACATGTGAATAGTTTTCGAGTTGAACTTTAAACATAGTTGCACTTGTTATACGTAAATTCCTCTCTTTGGTCCCAAACTTTGTTGTTATATAGACTTATTTAGGTTGATTTGGGTTTTCCAACATAAAAAAAAATACTCTTTATTGATTAAAAAATAATAATAGATAAACTTTACTTTTTAAAAATACAGTATAATGATTACGTAAATTTAGTCACAAATAATGTTAGATATGTATAAGTTAGGAGAAAGGAAAAATACGCATAAGAGGTATTTGATGAAAACCAACTAAAATATAGTTTTCATATTGATTTCTTGGAACTTGTTCGATATATAGAGTACAATAATATAAGGGATAAAATAAAATCTAATACATAAATATTTAATAACAATGAAAGAGAATAAAATATATGATATCTCCATAGAATTAAATTCAGAATACATGATATCTCTAACAAATTAAAGTTAAAATGCCGATGGTGTTTATAATGAATCATCCACAATTTTCGTTATATTTCTAAATCTAGATATTTAGACCTATTTGTTCAAGTTAAAAGCAATTTCAACTGGTTGATTATTACTTTTCAAAATAATGAAAAGCTAAATAAATAAAATATATTATTATATTTGAAAGCTATATGAAACATCACATTATGAACTCATTTGCTTCTTTATAAGAAAAAGTATTTTTCTTCTCGTGAATAAACGTGGACTAACTTCTAATTTTTCCTTTTGCAATTCCTTCTAAATAATTACTAAATTATGTTCTATCCTTAACACTTTTTTATCTTAAAAAAATTGACACTTAGGCCTCTCAAAAATTTATTTCCTCCACTTTCATGTTTTCATTCTTTTTCTTTTTAATTCTAATTCTACTTTTTATGAGTTATATATATCTTTATCAACATATAAAAGTTTCAGGAAAATATATTGGCAATTTTTTTCTTTTTTGAAAGTTCAAAATTCTCTTTATACTAAACTTGTGAAAGCCATTTATGCACCAGAGTATACTTGGAGTGTTGACTTTAGACATTTTTGGTTGAAATGTGATTCTATTTGGTCTGAAAGTCTTCTCTTTATAATGAATGTTCCTTGGACTTTTAGAGACAAATAGAAAAAATATTTGAAGATTTATACTTATATGAAATTTAAAGTTTTACATATTTCTAGGGAAGGAAAGCATGGTGCTATAATAAATTGACCAATTTAGGCTTAGTTAACAGGGACAATTTAAATGGTATTCAATTATACCTCCTAACATCAGTTAATTTTTTTTTAATAGGTACTAACTTTTATTTATATTATATATATATATATATATATATATATATATATATATATATATATATATATATATATTACCTTATTTTGAAGCTTGTCTTGTACTTTATCAATCATGATCTCGTACAAGTTCCGATAAATCTTTTATTCATAATTTTTTTTCTTCATTTTTTATGTAATTTCGTCACATTCGTCTTTATATAATTCACACTCCATATCTCTTTGTATTCATCTTTTTCATCAACACTTATCTTATTTACCCACATTTACGGTGGCAGACTTATGTGTACACAATGGACAAGCGCATCTCCTGATTTTGTTAAAATCATTATTAAGTATATGAAAATCTTTTATTTTGCCCCTCCTAATCTTATATATTTGTCTCCCCTCTCTTCTCACCATATTGTCTCTAATGACCTAAGGTCTTACATCCACATTTTTCTCCTCATCTCTATCATTTATACTCATCACATTCATCTACTTCATTCACAATCTCCTTTACCCACTATAAGTTTTTTTCAACTTTTCATTTTTATTTTATTTTATTGAAGATAAAGGCGTTGTATGAGATTTGTTTTTTTAATTGTTGTCATTCATGTGTTGAACTTTCTTTTGAAATAGTAACTACTGTACAAATATATTCTGAAATAGTACATATATTTTCTTTTGAAAATCATCTTAACTACTGTACAAACCCTCTAGTTTGCTTATAGTAAAGTACATAATTTTAATTTTTTGAGAGTGCTCACTCTCACTCTTGTTCAACCTTAAGCACCACCATGATTCATTTAATTTCCAATGCCATTAAATCATTACCAATTTCAGTCCATCACTATCAAGAAACACATTCTGATGTAAATTCATGGGTTCATTATTCTTCACGAACCCTTACTCTTGATGAATGGAACCCTTACGATTAAAACTTTTAAAAATATGAAATAAATTGAAAAAATCTCCAATAATAATAGAATAAAATAAACTGTTAAATATTATTTTCTTTTATTTGCGTCTTGGATTTTTACAAATGGTTGCTATCAATGTCTTGTTAGAATAAAATTAATATAATGATAGCACTACTAATTTATTAAAAGAAAAAATTAGTACAACCATTACTCACCATCTTTCATTCTTTTTATTTGGAAGTCGTATTATAAAACAATTAGAATATCAAGAACAAAGTTTCTTTTTTTAAAATTAATGTTAGAATAACTTTTTTCTCATCATAATTTAAATAGCATTTTGTATGTATTTTAACTTTGTTTTCCATGGTTACTGTTTCCATTCCATTGCGGGTGGAATCTAACTTTTTTTTTTAATTAATGTTATTACCTAATAAAGATATCATATCGCACTCGGTATAATCATTTGATATAAAAAATAATAATTTTTTCTATTGAAAATGCTAGGTTATTGTTTTATTCTTAAACCAATCGTTTAAATATGTTCAAGAACATTTCTGACCAATCATTACAGATATATTTTCTACAAGAGCTTTCTTGTGATTGGTAGAGAGTTACGTACTAAGACACAACCGAACTTTGTTGATCCCGTTAGCAGAAAAAATGTTTGTAATACCCGCCACAGTTTACCCATCCATATCAAGACCGACATCACCTATGACAACATATGAATTATGTAACAACTCTACAGCTAGTCGTGAGAATCAAAACAACCTCATTCAAATCAAATTCACACAAAAGGCCAATACTAGCCGCTTGATCCATCAAACATTCTCTCTCTCTCTCTCTCTTTCTGCATGTACATATATGGGTGAGTGATCCATATAGTGAACATTCATTCATCCACTCACTCAGAAAGAGGGTGTGAAAAAATGGCTCAGGTTCCGTTTCCCTCGAATCTTTTGCCAGGAGATGGAAGCCCCGAATGGATGAGTAGGGCAGACAATGCATGGCAGCTGGTGGCTGCAACACTGGTGGGTCTGCAGAGTGTTCCAGGGCTCATAATATTGTATGGTGGAGCTGTGAAGAAGAAATGGGCAGTGAACTCAGCATTCATGTCACTCTATGCTTTTGCGTGTGTGTTTTTCTGCTGGGTTGTGTGGGGATACAGAATGTCCTTTGGTGACCCACTTGTCCCTTTCTGGGGAAAACCTGCCATGTCACTTGATCATGGATATCTCTTCGAGAGGGCCTTTCTGGGGGCCTTCCCTAATGCCACAATGGTGTATTTTCAGTGTGTGTTTGCAGCCATTACTCTGATTCTCATTGCCGGGGCTGTGTTGGGGCGCATGAACTTCTATGCTTGGATGCTGTTTGTGCCTTTGTGGCTCACATTCTCCTACACCTTCACAGCTTTCAGCATATGGAGTACTAATGGCTTCTTGTCCAAAATGGGGATAATAGATTACTCAGGTGGATATGTCATCCATTTGTCTTCTGGGGTTGCTGGTTTCACAGCTGCATATTGGGTAAACATCAGGGTTTTTTGTATCTATATGCTAACTAATTCTATGGTTAATGTTTTTAGTTAATCATATCTAGTATTTGTCATAATCGATTTTTCCTTTAGGGATAGAAATATGCTTGTATAATGACTGAAACTATGTGTGTATATGATTTGACAGGTCGGGCCAAGGCTAAACAAGGACAGGGAAAGGTTTCCTCCAAACAACATCCTTCTGATGCTGGCAGGTGCAGGGTTGTTGTGGATGGGGTGGACAGGGTTCAACGGAGGAGATCCATACATAGTGAATGCAGATGCTTCCCTTGCCGTACTCAACACCCACGCTTGCACTGCCACCAGCTTGCTCACTTGGGTCATTCTTGATGTCATCTTTTTCCGAAAGCCTTCTGTCATTGGAGCTGTTCAAGGCATGATCACTGGTTTGGTCTGCATTACTCCTGCCGCAGGTTTCTTTCTCAATTTTTCACTCTCTCTCTCTCTATATGTATATATATACCTACGTATATTTTTTTTTTTGTGCACTGCACTGTAGAAACTAGTTAGGTTGTTAGATTCTGGTTATGCCACAGTTCATTTTTGTTGGGATAGCACATTGACTACATAATTTCATTTTGTCGGGGATAGCATATTAACCGGGTGTAAACCTGGTTTTACAAGTATATTTATATAAGGTTGAATTAGGTTGGAGTGATGAATTTGAGTTTTTTCTAGCCAGATATTTTATTAGTTAAATTTATTGTATTAACTCCTATCCTATCGAGAGATTCATTATTTGTCAGACCTATCGTGCCAATCTCAATAAAATCGTCATTAGATCATCCATTAATGTCTAATCTCATACTTAAGATGTATATGTTTGGGTGTGAAATGGATGTGTTACAAATCTCACATTAACTAGAAATAAGATCAGTTTATAGTACATAAATAAGTGTATATCTCACCCTCTTCTTAACACATTTTTAAACAATATTAAATGTTTCTTCAATATTCTACAATAGTTTTAACATAAAGTAACTTTTTACAAATTTCATCCTCCAAAGTTAACAACTTTCAATATTTTTACTTAAATATAAGCTATCCCAAACATGTTATAACCTAACTAGTGTGTATTATCTTATTCAGGAGTTGTGGAGGGATGGGCAGCACTTTTAATGGGAGTGTTCTCTGGGTCAATTCCTTGGTTCACCATGATGGTGGTTCACAAGAGATCAAAGCTACTGCAGAAGGTTGATGACACCATGGCAGTGTTCCACACTCACGCCATTGCAGGAACCTTAGGAGGATTACTCACTGGGCTGTTTGCCGAGCCAAGACTCAACAAATTGTTCTACGGAGTTCCTGGTCAATACGTTGGCTTTTTCTATGGTTTCCATTCCAACAAGGTGCACACAGGGTTCAGACAAATGGGGGTTCAAATCATTGGGATTATCTTTGTTGTCTTTGTCAATGTTGTCACCACAAGCTTGATATGCCTCTTCATTAGAGTTTTTGTTCCACTGAGAATGTCTGAAGAGGATATGGAGATTGGTGATGAAGCTGCTCATGGGGAAGAGGCTTATGCCATCTGGGGTCAGGGTGATAAGCTTGAAAATTCAAGTTCAAAGTATGGAAGTTCATTGTATGATGATGTTGAAGCTGGGTCACACAAGAAGAAACATGGTGGCGTGGTTGAGATGATGTAGAACTAGTTAAATACATTATAGTCTGATCGATGTCGTTGTCTAGTCTTGTTCCTGTCCTCAAAAACATACACACATAAATATAAATATATATAGTAAAATAAATGTTGTGTTTCATTGTAGTCTGGGTCATACAACAACAAACAACAACGTTATTTTACTTTCCTATGTTCATTCTTCATAACAAATGAACAAGATCGGTGATGGAAAGAAGTGTTCTTGTCATGTTTCTTTAAGTTGACACTTCTTTCTATGACATGTTTTCTGTTTTTTCCCGCTTAAGTTTGTAGTTACGCGGGTGGACTATTTCACCAAACATAAGATTCTCAACGTTTGTATCCTGAGAAAAAAATTAAAACTATTAATGTGTCAACAAGTTCTATTAACGATGAGTTTTCATTTTAATTTTATTTGGTTTTTTATCAGCAAGAAGTGATATATTATATACGGATACAAAATTCACTAACACCTGCCCATCAATTATCAGCTCCATTACACACCTTCACTTGATGAATTTGACATGTCATTTTGTGCTTCAATTTTATGCTCTCAGGATCACTCCATCATTTCTGTGTGCAAATAATGTTATTTTGCGGTGCCTCACATGTGGATAGGTATTTTGCTTCCTGTGCATCTGAGCCATGTCCATACTAAACACTACTTTGCTTAAATTACCAACATCCATATAATTATACTCCTCTAACCAAAATGCATATTATAAACTCTCTCCCTGTAGATCATGTATCCTCACCCATCACTGAGGTTTAATTATAGTTGTCGGAATCAAATCTTTTGTCCAAGTAAAGACTTTTAAAACTTAAGAATTTAAAGAACCAATATCATTAACACTTTATACATGTCCTCAAACTCAGACTCATTAAAACCTTAAAAAGGGAATAACTTTCCTATATCCTAAAGTCTTCCATATAAAACTTTTTTACACTTATTGGGTAACTTAACCCATTTTTAACAAAAATGGATTAATCGACTAAAAATTTAGAGGACAAGGTAAGTCATGTTAAGTCTTGACGAATTCTAAGATAAATTCGTCCTTTATAAAAGTTGAAGTTATCATGGTACCTAACGTGTAATCAACTGAAGTCGTTAATGGAATTGGTATAATTGGAAGAATGCTAATGTCTAATGACTTCGGTTGATTACAAATATAAAGAAGTCGTCAGAAATCATGACGATTTCAATCTTTTCAAAATTTATAAAGTAACTGTTTTCATACATAACAACTTTATTTTAGAAGTATTTGAGACTTTGCATGATTTGTCTCTTTTTATAAATTTTTAGTTAACTAGTTCATTTTTGTAAAAAATACGTTTAAGTTAACCTATAACCGTAAAAAATCATCCATATAATGTTTAGTATTTTACATGATATGAAGAAGTGGTTCATTTTCCTTTGAAAGAGTAATTCTTTCCTTTGAAAGAATAATTCTACCATGAAAATGATTTTTATATTCTTGTAAATCCTTTAGTGTATGGTGAAGATAATTGAGATAAAACAATTATCACAAATATGATTTAGAACTTGTGGAAATTTTTTTACTATACTAAAATACAAAACCCAAAAGCATTAAAAAATAAGTGTACACAAGTTTTTATATTGGTAATGCGTATTTATATTCTAAAATAAGTGTACACAAGCTTTGTTCTCAGTCTTGTTTTCGGCTTCGTGTGCAAAATCAACTTCGCCACAGGGATCATTCCATCCCGTTGTTGAGGTTTGCAACTGCACTAAACAGATGTGCCTTACTCAGAGAACCTTTCACTCGCCACTTCTTGCATCTTCTGGAATTGCATTAATTAGTGAGACCTACGTGCTAACCAACTGCGCCACCACCCCAGTGACTTACCTGAATTCTCTCCTTCTTTGTAGAAAGTTATTTAGATTAAATAATTTCAATAATTTGTGACCAAGTGAGAAGAAAAATGTAACTTTAACATTTAATTATTGGAACAACACTACAGTTTCTTTTTTTAAACATAATATTTATTATTCAACTCATAAATATTTAATTCCAAATATTTAAGACAATTAAGTATTTAAGTTTCACTAAATTATTGGAACAACACTATGATTCTTTTTTTTAAACCTAATACTTATTATAGATCCTAAAGAGAATAACTTTCCTAGATCCGAAAGTTTTCCATATATGGCTTTTCTACACTCCTATGTTAACTTAACCCATTTTTAAAAAAAATGGATTAGTCGACTAAAAATTTTCAGGACAGACAATAAGTCATGTTTAGTCTTGACTACTTCTAAAATAAAGTCATCCACTACAAGAAAATGTCTTATTAGTAGCCAATTTTAGTGACTAAAAGTTGTTAGTCACTATAGTGACCAATTTAGATACCAATTTATAAAATTAAAATTTATTGGTTACTAAAATAGTCACTAATATAAATAAAAAATTATAATTGATCACTAAATTTGTCACTAATTAATTAGAGAGCAATTTAGTAACTAAGTTATTTTGGTAGCCAAAACTTAGGTAGCTAATTTTTAGTGACCAGTTTTCTTTGGTAGCCAAAACTATGGTAGCTAATTTTAAAAACCAATTTAGTGACCAATTATAATTTTTTATTCATAATAGTAACTATTTTAGTAACCAATGATTTTTTTACTTTGTAAACTTGTATCTAAATTAGTAATTATAGTAACTAACAACTTTTGGTCACTAAAATTGGTTACTAATGAAGCATTTTCTTGTAGTGATCATTGAAAAGTTGTAGTCGTCATTGTACCTAACGTGTAATCAATTGAAACAATTAGGTGAAATTGGTGTAATTGGAAGGGTGCTAATGTCTAACGACTCTATTTGATTACAAATAGAAAAAGTCGTCAGGTATCATGACGACTTCAACTTTGGAAAAATTTATAAAGAAATCATTTTCATACATGATGACTTTACATTAGAAGTAGTCGAGACTCAGCACGACTTGTCCCTTTTTTAGTAAATTTCTAGTTAACTAGCTCATTTTTATTTTAAAAAAATACGTTAAGTTAACCCAAAACCATAAGAAATCCTTATCTTTAGTATTTTACATATATTGATATGAGGAAGTTGTTCATTTTCCTTTGAGGGAATAATTCTACAATGAAAATGATTTTTATATTCTTCTAAATCCTTTAGTGTATGGTGAAGATAATTGAGAATAACAATTATCACAAACATGATTAGAACTTGTGGAAAAGCTTTTACTGTACTAAATTACAAAAACCAAAAGCAGTAGAAAACTAAACACATAATTCTAAAACTCCAATCCTTACATATCCTTCCTCCACAATCCATTATTAGTCAAAATTAAAGAAAAATGAAAAGCTAATGGGGTGAAAGAGGCTCAGACTCTCGACCTCAGGATCATTCAGAAGATATGAGACCTACGCGCTAACCAACTGCGCCACCACCCCAGCGACTTACCTTATTTCTCTCCTTCTTTGTAGAAAGTTATTTAGATTAAATAATTTCAATAGTTTGTGACCAAGTGAGAAGAAAAATGTAACTTTAACTTTTAATTATTGGAACAACACTACAGTTTCTTTTTTTAAACATAATATTTATTATTCAACTCATTAATATTTAATTCCAAATATTTAAGACAATTAAGTATTTAAGTTTCACTAAATTATTGGAACAACACTATGATTCTTTTTTTTAAACCTAATACTTATTATAGATCCTAAAGAGAATAACTTTCCTAGATCTGAAAGTCTTCCATATATGGCTTTTCTACACTCCTATGTTAACTTAACCCATTTTTTTAAAAAATGGATTAGTCGACTAAAAATTTACAGGGCAGACGGTAAGTCATGTTTAGTCTTGACTACTTCTAAAATAAAGTCATCCTTGAAAAGTTGTAGTCGTCATTGTACCTAACGTGTAATCAATTGAAACAATTAGGTGAAATTGGTGTAATTGGAAGGGTGCTAATATCTAACGACTCTAGTTGATTACAAATATAAAGAAGTCGTCAGGTAGCATGACGACTTCAACTTTTTCAAAATTTATAAACTAATCGTTTTCATACATGATGACTTTACTTTAGAAGTAGTCGAGATTCAGCACGACTTGTCCCTTTTTTAGTAAATTTCTAGTTAACTAGCTCATTTTTATTTTTTAAAAATACGTTAAGTTAACCCAGAACCATAAAAAATCCTTATCTTTAGTATTTTACATATATTGATATGAGGAAGTTTCATTTTCCTTTGAGAGAATAATTCTACGATGAAAATGATTTTTATATTCTTCTAAATCCTTTAGTGTATGGTGAAGATAATTGAGAATAACAATTATCACAAACATGATTTAGTACTTGTGGAAAAGCTTTACTGTACTAAATTAC
>Ga0214543_1009538_pt1 | contig 15000 bp, 10 predicted proteins | sample CNSS2metaG_FD_160094 | JGI IMG/M metagenome (GOLD analysis project Ga0214543, IMG submission 160094) | Root nodule microbial communities from cowpea collected in UCLA plant growth center, Los Angeles, California, USA - CNSS2 | ecosystem: Host-associated > Plants > Roots > Nodule | place: USA...
ATTACTAAGCGCAAATGAACTCGAACTCAAGTGCAATTAAGCAAAGCACACAACCATGAATCTGCTACAGTTCACTAAGCATGAACACATAATGATTCCACTCTGCAAATTAAGCAAAAACAGAACGATTTCTTCATTTAAACCCAACGCAAATTCAAAATTGAGAGATTAACATAACTCCACCGAATAAAACACTAATATCAAGGTTTCAATCCATTCTCTACAAAGAATCAACACGCAAATTTAGTTCCTCATGGAATCCGAATAAGGCTTAAACATAAATTTTGATTCAACCATCGAAATGAGTGCAAATTGATGCAGAAAACTTAAATTGGTGCAGGAATCGGAAATGAGCAAGGAAAGAAAGGGGCAACAAAAAATGAGAATACTTCAATATAAATTGTTACCCAAACGGTAGAAAATGTTAATACAACTTCAATGTGCTGTCCAAGGCTCATAAAACATGAAAAACCAATGGAAAACGTGAAAAATTTGCTTGTGCCACCATGGGTCACCTTCCAACGCTTAATAACAACAAAAATGGAGGTTTGAGAGAGTGTGGAAGAAGAAGGAGCGGCTGGTATCCCCCATGCAGACCTAATTTCGTGGTCATATCACCCCTGCCACTCAGAATTACGAAACTGCCATTATGAGTTGCAGAATTACAAAAATGCCACTCTAGGCCTCAAATGTTGACCCATTGACTTTGCTGACGTGGAAATGACATGGAAATGATGTGGAAATGATGTGGCGACTCTCTTCAACTAAATATTGACTTCCAAGCTCCAAAATTGCTTCACCCAAATACCTAAAAATAATTAAAAACAAAAATTAGGCCAAATAATGTGAAATTAGTCCAAATTTGGAACAGTGGCCCAATAAAGCCCAACAGATGAGAAACACTCTAAAGATGAACAATTAAGCACTGATCAACTGTCTAATGGGTACACAAAGGCTAGTGGAATGGAAGAAAATAATGACTCATCACTTACATTAATGAAGATATGGAGATTTGATGTTACTCATGTTGATTAAGCCTTTTATGCATGCCCTCTATCTGGATCAATCATGTGGAAAACAAGTTTTAAGGTTGTAATTCATTTTGTAGACCATTTTGCATTAATTAGATGTATAAGGTCTTTGTTGTGTCTTTTAATCTGTTGAAATATTTTTCATCAGGTTAAATGGTGTCTTTTAATCTGTTGAATGGATTTTTAACAGATTAAAAGGTTAGCTGTAGTAGTTTTAAATGGGACTTATTCAATCAGTTGATTTATTTTTTAATCAACTGATTTCACTTAAATTAAGTGAAATCAACCGATTGATTTGAAAGTCAACCTGATGAATTCCGTAACAGTTTCACTATAAGAGCTGTATTTTTTGAAAGAGAGGTAGCAAGACCTTTTTTGAGAGCGAAATCATTCTGAAAACTATGGAATTCTCTCTCTTTCGTGATCATAAAGATTGTAGTTGGTGAAGATTGATCTTGGATCAATTATTGGAGCATTTTGCTTGGTGTTTGAAGCTTGGAGAATGTGGTTGTGGTAGGTAGGGCTATGCTACCACTGAGGTTTGATCTTTCTTAAGCTTTTTGGTTGTGCGTGGTGGTTTTCCAAGTCTGCAAGAGGTGTCTTGCTATGTTGGTTTGATTCTTGTGTGATTCAAGAGTCTTTTGTGTGTGTTTTTGCATATTTTGAAAGTGTAAGGGTGTAAACTTTGTAAATCTTTTGAAAAAGTGCAAATTCAGGCTCGGGTTGCCTTGACAAACTAGATGTAGCTCAGGTTTGAGTGAACTAGTATAAAAATTTTGTGCATTGTTTTTTTCTCTGACCCTTCTCTCTTGCATTCGAATTTAAAGATTAAAGAATTGTAATTAAACCATCTTTCTGACATTCTTGTGAGATTTGGTGTTATCTTCAGTATTGATCATGTTTGTATAACTCATTGGAACCTATCTTGACTGATCTTTGATATTGTTCTTGCTTTATATCACAAATTCGCATTTCTACATTTTTTCCAGTATTTTAGTCAACTGTTTTTATGGTTCAATCGATTGATTATATCAGTAATGCATATGTTTAGTAAAATCAATCGGCTAACTTTGTTTTTGATCGGTTGAAAGTGTCCAGTCCATGATTGTTCGCATCCATACTTGGTGATCGAATTGATTCAATTAAAAATTGTTTTAGGCTTTCAAAAGTCACCCTATTTTTTAACTAGCCAATTCAACCCCCCTTCTTGGCATTTCAACCATTTCAAAATCAATCTTCAACAACTACACTTCTGTATTATCAAGAGAGAGAGAGAGAGAGAGAGAAAGTTGATTTTACGCTCAAAATGGTAATTCTTGCCTCTCCCTCGAGAAAAACAGAACTTATAGTCAAACTGTTAAGAAATTTAACAGGTTGATTTTCCAATCAATAGATTGATTTCACTTAACTTAAGTGAAATCAATCGATTAAAAAGATAAATAAACTAATTGAATACGTAACAATTAAAACTACTGCAACAAACCTTCTATGTCATAACCAAGTATCACCATCTTTTGTAAGCACATAATGTATGTTATATGATGCATGATAAAGATCAATCAAGTATATATTATTGACTCTTTTTCCTATCAACACAATTCCACCACATGCATCAAACATGAGATAGTGACTAGGTTTAAACACAACTTTAAATCCCTTATCACAAAGTTGGCTTATACTTCTTAAGTTGTGCTTCAATCCTTTAACTAGAAGCATGTTTTTGATGTTGAATGAGGATCCATTGCTCATGACACCATTTCCAAGAATTCTCCCTTTGTTGTTATCTCTATAAGTCACAAATCCTTCATCCTTCAACTCCAACTTTGTAAATTTGGTTTTGTCACCTGTCATGTGCCTTGAAAATCCACTATTTAGGTACCATAAATCTTTCTTCTCATTCTTTATGACCTACAAAACAAATGTGTATTACATGATACCCTTTGATAGGTTGGGTCCAACATGGTTAAACCTTTCTTGATCCTTTTGGGATTCATTTCATAAATCCCTTGGGTAATCATATCTTCTAGCTTTGCAACTTTTAGAAACATTCTCATATAATATTTGCAAGTTGTCAAAGAAATATCACTTGATGCATTCTTGGAAAAGAAATTTGCAAACTTCTTGACTTTTGATCGAGGTTGTACCCGACCAAATTAAACAGTATAAATGAGGTACTTAGGAATCAACCCAAGGTAGTCTCCTGATGACCAATATTTGCATTCAAACGTTCCAAATGCAAACACAACAAAATGGGGGGTTGACAGATTCTGAAAAAAAAGTTCAAATTTAGAAACTCAATATATAAAAAATGCATTGACTTCTTGAATCAAATACAATCCACTTATCATAGGTCACGAAAATAATTCAATCTATTCCAATCTCAATCCACTTGAATATAACCAACTAAGCGAAGATCACAACTAGCTTCAATACGCAATTAAGCATTGCATATACCAATTAATTTGTGACAGCCCAACTACATTCATTAAGCATGAGCACAACCAGAACCCATATTGTTGTCACAAATAGCCTGGAAAATGTGGTACTTGAAGATTTGATGAAGGTACATGAAGTCATTGCCTTGAAACATGTTGGAACCATGCTTACATTGATAAAGATGTGAATAATTGATGTTTCATGTGTTGATCAAACCTTGTGTGCATGCTCTCTATCTGGATTATTCATGGGGAAAACAAGCTTGAAGATTGTAGTTCATGTTGTAGGCCATTCCACATCATATAGATGTATAGGGTCCTTGTTGTGTCTTTTAATCTGTTGATATGTTTTCAACAGGTTAAATGGTGTCTTTTAATCTATTGAATAGATTTTTAACAAATTAAAAGGTTTGCTACAATAGTCTTAGCTGGTACATATTCAATCAGATGATTAATTTTGGAATCGACTGATTTCACTTAAGTTAAGTGAAATCAACATGTTGAATTTCGTAACAATTTGACTATAAAGTTTGTATTTTTCGAAAGAGAGCTAAGAAGACCATTTATTAGCGCAAAAATTGTATGGAATCTATGGAACTCTCTCTTTCATGATCATACAAATATGCAGTTGTTGAAGATTGATCTTGGACCATTCTTGAAGCATTTTTCTTGGTGTTTCTCAAGTCTGTGCTACCACTGAGGTTTGGTCTTTATCAAGCTTTTAGGTTGTGCTTGGTGGTTTTTCAGGTTTGCAAGAGGTGTCTTGCTGTGTTGGTGTGATTCAAAAGTCATTGTCTTGTGTTCTTGCATATTTTGACAATGTAATGTTGTAAACTTTGTAAATCTTTTGAAATAGTGCAAAGTCAGGCTCGAGTTGCCTTGACTAACAGGATGTAGCTTAGGTTTGAGTGAACTAGTATAAAAATCTTGGGCATTGCTCTTCTCTTTAACCCTTTTCACTTTGTATTACACTTTAAAGTTTAAAGAAATTTGAATTGAACTATCTTTTTGATATTCTTGTGTGTTCTAGCATGATCTGAAGTTTTGCTCATGTTTGTCTAACTCATAGGAACCAATCTTGTTTGATCTTTCATGTTATTCTTGGCTTAAATCACAAATTCACATTTATCCAATTTTCAAGTTTTTTAATCGACTATTTTGTTGATTTAATTTTTTGATTCGATTAGTACTATATCTGTTTAATGAAATCAATTGGCTATCTCTCTTTTTGATTCATTGAAAGTGTCTAATCTAGGAGTGTTTGCATCCACACTTTGTGGTTGATTTGATTCAATTGAAAATTGTTTTAGGCTTTTAAAAGTCAACATATTTTTTAACTAGCCAATTCAACCCCTCCCCCTTCTTGGCATTTCAACCATTTCAATACTTACACAAACACTCAATCTTATTGTTAAGCATAAACAACACAAGCTTACCAACAACACACATATTCAAAGGTGAAGATAGAACAAAAACGAAATTAACCATTACAAAACGAAAACCTCAAAGCTTCGTTACATTATCTTCACGAAGTCAATACTCGAAAATTAGCAAGCCATTTCAAAACAGAAATACCTCATGGGAGAAGACTCAAAAATGCAAATAACCAAAATATTACATCAAACCCTAAGTTGGGTCCTATGGAAATGTAAATTAAAGAGCAAATCGAGATTTCTAAACCTTCAATGGAACGAAAATGGTTACTATAACATACAAAATGTAAACTCCATACATGGGTATTGTTCCAAGTGGCTAGAAATAAAAAAAAAAGGAAATGCGCAAGCATTCAAATGTGCAGAAAACATAAAACTCAACAATGGGTGTTGTCAATAATGCATAAAACGTGAGAAAAGAGTGCTAAAACGTGAAAACTAGGTGGGCACCTTCATTGGACACCATACAAAGCTAAAAAACCTAAAAATGGAGTATGTGGGAGAAGGTGAGGGCTACCACACGAAAATGAGACGTAAAACTCGTGGTCACATCATTCTACCACTTAATATTTATAAAAACGCCACCCAGGGCTGTAGAATTACAAATATGCCACTTTAGGCCCAAAATGCTAGCCCAATGACTTGAATGACGTGGAAATGATGTGGAAGCTCTCTTCATCATTTTAAGATTAAATTTTAAGCTCCAAAATTGCTTCACAAAAATACCTTAAAAATAATTAGAAACAAAAATTAGACCAATTAATGAAAAATTAATAAAAATTCAGAATAATGGCCCATTGAAGCCAAATTGATAAAAATACACTAACAATAAACAATTAAGCACTAAAACACCATCAAGATGGGCACAAAAAGGCACTAGAATAAGGGAAATAATGACTCATCAAATTTCTTTTTATTAAAAGAGTTATAAGGAATTTCGGCCTTTCCAAAAGCACAATTTTGAGAGCCAATAACAGCTTCTAAGTTTGTTTTTCCTATTGTGAACCATGCATATGTTTTTATAAGATATTTCACTTTGTTTTCCAAAAGAGTGAAGTTTTCACAAGGTTTTGCAACCAACTGATTTTCATTACAATAGGTTGAATTATTGTACATCATGTCCAGATTTTTGAAATCAACTTTTAAATCGGCTATTTCTGATTCCAGTTGAGTAACCCTATTTTGTAGCCAGTTGTTTATCCTTTCAATCGATTGTTTATGATCGAAATTCTGTTAACTTCACCATGCAACCCTTCAAAGTCATGCAACAATTGTTTATAGTCATTCTTGTCCAGGGAACTTACTTGGCTTGATAAGGATGACTCATATCCAGCCCTAAGACACAAGTTGGCTTCCTCACTTTAATTGTGTGATGAGCTATTTGTTGAATCATCATTATCTTCCCAAACTATGTAGGCACGTCTTTCCTTGGGTTTCCTCTCCTTTTTCTTGTCAACACTCTTCTCTTTTTCTTTGTTAATGTTTGGACAATCAATCTTGATATGTCCTTGTTTGCCACAATTATAACAAGAAACATTAGGAGTGTTATTTGACTCATTTCATTTGGAATTGTACCTCTTTTGATTATCTTTGCTACCTTTCCTTTTGAGATACTTCCCAAACCTTTTAACTAGTAGATTCAAGTTCTCATTGTCACTTTTAGCCACCTCTTCCTTAGGTTCATCACTCTTCGTTGTGATAGTCTTCAAAGCTATATTCTTCACCTTTTTCTCACTTGACTCTTGCTCATTCAGCCTATGCATTTCAATTTTGTGCTCCCTTAGCTTGCCAAACAATGCAATTGTGGTCATAGTGGATAAATCCCTTGATTTTCAGATGGTAGTCACCTTAGGTTGCCAACTTCATTAAGACACTTTAGCACTTTGAATTTTAGCTCTTCCTTATCAAATTCTTCACTCAAACCTATGAGATAGTGGACAATGTGAATGAATCTCTTTTGTATTTCAACAATTGACTCTCCTTGTTGCATCTTGAACAACTCATACTTTTGTATCAAGGAATGCTTCCTTGCTCTCTTCACGTCATTTGTCCCTTCATGCGTGACTTCAAGTACATCCCACATGTCTTTAGCACATTTGCATTGAAAGACTTTAAAGAATTCATCCATGTTTAATGGAGATGTGAGAATGTTCTTTGCGGTGCAATCATATTGAGCACGCCTTCTTTCCTCTTTTGTCCATTCAGTCCAAGGCTTATCAACCTGCTTATTATAAATAACATGTTTAGGAGTGCAAGGTCCATTAAAAATTGCATCCCAAATACCTTGGTCAATTCATTCAATGAAAATTTGTATTCCAATTTTCTTAAACTGCTAGTTGACACCACTAAACATAGGTGGCCTATGTATAAAGGCACCCTCTTCATAAGTAAGGTTGTTTTCAACAATTTCAAATAGTTCAAAAACAATTTTAGTATCAAACTTGAGTAATTTTCAAGAACCTTGCTCTAGATACCAATTGTGAGTATTGAAATGGATGAGATGCCAAAAAGGGGGGGGGGGCAGTTGAATTGCCAAATTAAAAACTTTAGTACTAAGTAAATCAACAAATCAAAATACAAAATCAGTAGACTAAAATACTGGGAATTCTGTAGAAATTTGAATACACAATTTAAACCAAAGCCAACATGAAAGACTTATCAATAGTGATTCAAATGAGTAATACAAATATGAGCCAAGCCTGAGGTCGTGCTGCAACACACAAGAATAATTAAAAGATTATTCCATTCAAATTTCTTGAAACTTTAAAGCACAAATCAAAAGAGAAAGTTAGAGGCAAGCACAAGAACACAAGGTTTTTATACTAGTGCACTCAAATCTGAGCTACATCTAGTTTGTCAACGCAACCCAAGCCTAACTTGAACTATGTCAAAAGATTTACACAATCCACAAGATTACACTTTCAAAATATGTAAAATACAAACCAAGACTCTTGAATCCCAAGAGAATCAATACAAGCACAACAAGACCACCCTTGCAGACCTGGAAAACCACGAGGAACCACCCATAAACTTGACAAAGATCAAACCTGAAGGAAGACTCTCCCTAGCCAATCAAACCTCTTTCTCCAAGTTCCAAAACTACATAAAATTGCTCCAAGAAAGATCCAAGATCAATCTACAATGGTATACTTCTATATGATCAATAGAGAGAGAGTTTTCCATAGAATTCACAATGATTTCGCGCTCAAAATGGTAATTCTTACACCTATCTGTCGAAAAACAAAACTTATAGTTAATATGTTAAATGATTCAACAAGTTGATTTTTCATTCAATCTGTCGATTTCACTTATCTTAAGTGAAATCCATTGATTAAAAATTAAATTAAGTAATTGAATACATAACAAATAAAACTACAACAACAAACCATTTAACCTGTTAAAAAATCATTCAACAGGTTAAAAGAAACCATTTAACCTATTAAAAAACCATTCAACAGATTAAAAGACACCAATAAGACCCTATACATCTATACAATGTGAAATGGTCAACACAATGAGCACCAATCTTCAAGCTTTGTGTTCTTCATGTGAAAACAAATTTAGCACACACCAGGCTTGATCGACACGAGAATCATGAAATCTCACATCTTCATCAATTCAATCATGGCTCCATCATGTTCCAATGCAATGGCTTCATATATCTTCATCAAATCTTCAAGCAAATCATAAAGACCATTTGTGCTAACAGGTGTTGATCATGCCTAAGTGAAAGAGAATGGATTAGTGGCAAAAGGCTTGAAAGTTTGACACCATCACTTATTTTATACGATATTATGCCTTAGAAAAATAAAAAATTTGGATGTCATGAAGTCTTTGATGGAGGCCCTATGGTGGGTGCCAATATTTTAGCCCAAAGGTAAAATTCCGATCATTTAGAGAATACACAGATGTGGTCTCCCTTTTTCCTATCTCCAAAGAACCCTTTTATCATTCTCGTCTCACCTATCTATTTCCCTATTCTCTCTATTTCCTTATTCTTTACTATGTCTTTAATATCTTCCATTTGTTGATTAAACCTCTAAATTCTTCTTTGGATCTCCTAAATTATGATCATTAAAATAGTCGGTCTACATTATTCAAATCGGTTATAATATTCCTAAGGGTCCAGTCAACCTTGAGCCTAACATCACCATTATCAATTATGTTAGTATTTTACCAAGCACATTTATTAACACTCATCTTAAAGATCTAATCAACTTTTAGCCTATTAATCTAATTAATATTGGGCCTAACAATACTACTATCATAAGGTAGTGACAAAAAGAATATTTGGTTGTAACCAAGTGGATTATAGTGGAATCCTTTAAAGGATTCTTATGAAACAATTGAAAGTAGTCTAAAGGTTGGAATAAACTAATATATATAATGAGCTCTCTTTGCTCTTCTTCTCTTTTACTGTACAAATGTTCATGTACCAAACCATATACTAAGTATCTATAAAAATGTTTTATTTTTGTACTAGGTATACACTAAAAAAAAGTTACAATTATCTATAGATAATTACATACAAAACAAAATCCATAGGTAAATTAAGTCTTATATACAAATTTCATATAAGGATTTATATTTGCATGTAAGATTGCATTACATACGGATTTGTTTTCATATGTAACAATAAACTAACAACTTCTTATATTTCCATATGTAAGATCTGCATGTAAATGATTGATAGAGGTTGTACCCCACCAAATTAAAACAGCTTAAATGCAGTATGTGAAAGTTGAACCAAATCGTCTCCCAACGACCAATGTTTCTAGACAAACACAACACTATAACACAAGAGGGGTGGCAGATTCAGCTTCAATACAAAATTACTAAAATCTAATAGTGAAACTTAATTGAACAGAATTCAAAGTGTATTGATTCCTTGATTCCACTAAAAATCCACCAATCATAGATTACCAAATTACTTGCTCTATTCGATTTTGCTCTCATGAACCCTAAGTTAATCAACTAAGTGAAAATTACCATGGATTCATTATGTCATTAAGCATAACAATTTTCAGGAAGCTAACACCCACATATTTAAGCAAGTTGTGACAAAACCCATAAACATTAAGCCTGAATACGAGCCATTAATGTGCACAAAACATGAATTTGAGATTAAACATGCATCAAAAACACATTTTATCATGAAAATGCAACCTAAAGATGCAGTTCCGAATAGAACCCAAAAACAACCAACAATCTCATGGTTTCATTTCAATTTCGTCAAGGAATCAATGTAAAAAGCTTAGCTAGACATGGAAATGGAGCATACAAGCCCTTCAAAATGGGATTCGCAAAAACAAGGCATCAAACCCTAACTTACAAATTATTCAAACGCAAATTCAAGAGCAAAAGAGAATTTTAAAGCTTTAAATGAACGAAAATCACTACTATCATATAAAAACCGAAAACCCCATACATGGTTGTTGTTCCAAGTCAATACAATCCACAAAATGAGATACCCAAGCTAGTAAACGAGTTCAAAACGTAAAACCCACATTGGGTGCTGTCAAATGTGCATAAAAACAGTAAAAACTAGTGTTAAAATGTGAAAAACGAAAGAAACACCTCTATGGTCACCACTCAAGCTCTCAAAACGCAAAAATGGATGTTGGAGAAGATGAAGTGCGGCTGGCCATACTAAAAGACCTTAAATCTCGTGGTCAAATCAATTTTGCCACTCATATTTACAAAAATGTCACTATTGATGCAAAATTACAAAAATGCCACTATTGGGCCTCCAATGTTGGCCCATTCACTTAAATGGCGTGGAAATGACGTGGAAATGATGAGGCAACTCTCTTCATTTGAAGATTAATGTCCAAGCTCCAAAATTGCTTCACCTAAATACCTAAAAATAATTAAAAACGAAAATTAGGCCAAATAATGTGAAATTAACCCAAATTCGGAACAGTGACTCACTATAGCCCAACAGATGAAAACACACTAAAGACAAACAATTAAGCACTGAACAACTATCAAATGGATACACAAAGGCTAGTGAAATGGAGGAAAATAATGACTCATCAATGATATAATACATTTCCTACCAAATTTACATATAGATTTTAAATAAATAAAATATTAAAGGCTTACATAGTACTTTGGTCCTAGTTTTCGTTCGATTTTTTCAATGTGGTCTTACTGTTGATTTTTTTTTTCAATTTGGTCTTAATATTGGTAAATTTGTTTCAATTTGGTCCTTTTCGTTAACACCGTTAAAATAGTTAACGGTTGTGAACAGTAACCGTCACGTGTCATTTTGTGATTTTTTTAATTTTTTTTAATTTTTTTTTTAATTTTTTTATTTAAAAAAAATGTACACATGTCAAGCCCATATCATGCCACGTGTCATTTTTGTGATTTTTAATTTTTTTAATTTTTTTTAAAATTTAATTTTTTTAATTTAAAAAAAAATCCATGTGCCAAGCTAATATCCTGCCACGTGTTAGAATCAGTTTTTTATATTCAATTTGGTCCCAATATTTGTTAATTATTTTCAATTTGGTCCTAATTTTTTTTGTAGATTTAACATTTTTGTTCCTCTCTAAATTTAGACAAAATTTAATTTGTATATATTAAAATTCATATTTTTGTTAAATATTTTTAATTTAGAATTAGAGTTAGTTTAAAATTAAAACGAAAATAAGCAATAACACCATTAATTTAAAATTTTAAGAGGTTAAAAATATTTAATTTTAAACCAACTCTAATTTTAAATTAAAAATATTTAATAAAAATATGTATTTTAATAAGAATATCCATATAACATTTATATACAAATTATATTTTTTCTTTCGAGAGGAACAAAAATACTAAATTAAAAAAAAACTAGGACCAATTGAAAACAAATAACGAATATTATGACCAAATTGAATATAAAAATCTAACGTGGCATGATATTAGCTTGACACGTGGATTTTTTTTTAATTAAAAAAATTAAAAATATTCAAAAATCACAAAAATGACATGTGGCATGATATAGGCTTGACATGTGTACATTTCTTTTAAAATTAAAAAAAATTTAAAAAATTTAAAAAAATCACAAAATGACATGTGGCAGTTACTGTTCACATCCGTTAACTATTTTGACGGTGTTAGCGAAAAGGACCAAATTGAAAAAAATTTACCAATATTAGGACCAAATTGAAAAAAAAAATTAACAGTAAGATCACATTGAAACAACCGAACGAAAACTAGGACCAAACTACTATTTAAGCCAATATTAAAAGAATTTAATTTAAAAAACTTCTTTGTTGTTTAGTGCATATTCTCATTTAGAGTTCGTTTGACACTTTCTAGCCCTCATCATCCTCTCCAACCTCTAAGGTAGGGAGTCTTCTACAAGTCGCATTACTGGTCGATGACCTGATTTTGGAAGCAGTCGAGATGCCTGCCTTTCCTGGGGGAACCCTTCCTTGCATTCTATTATTGTATTCGCTTCAATCGCTCCCAATAAGTCGTTGCCATTCTCCTTTCCAACACACTAGTACAAAATTATGTTCTACATTGGTTTTTTATGGCCTATTACATTGATTTTAGACTCAATGTAATAATCAACGATGTAATAAATTTGGCACCCTTTACATCAGTTATAGAACAACCGATGTAACACACAATATTAGAAAGAAAAAAAATACAAATAATCTGGTCCTCGGGCTGGCAATCTTTTCTGAAAACAATTGAAAACTTATGCAATATCCATTGCTAACAAAAGAATTACACAAAATAGCAATCCGACAAGCCTTAAGCCAAGATTGATCCAAATATTCACAACATGAATTCTAGTCCTCGAGCTTAATAATCAATCAAATTTTTAAATTTTCACTAATGTTTTGACTAACAGTTATGATGAACAGAGCAACAACAACTTTCTCTCCAAATATTTTAACATGAACAACGATCCCTATGGCAAACTAACACTTATAATGAACAAAGCAGCAATGACGTTCAAAAGAGTAGCAGCGGCGTCGAACAAAACAACAACAACATCGAACGGAGCAGCAACTCCAACGAAGAGCGGAGTAGAGCGGAGCACCACTGGCATGTGGTTGTGCGGTGGAAGTAGAGTTCCAAACCAGCGGTGACGTTTGCGCAAACGACGTTGTTCGAACGGAGAGCGAGTTGCGCGAATGGTGGCTCTACGCGAATGGGTTGCACAAACGAGGGTTTGCACTAGTGGCTGCTTGGACGATGTTAGAATAACCTAAATGTGGAGGATTGTAGTGTTCAACAGTGGAGTAGAGTGGAGGAAGAAGCGCAAGAGTGGAGCGCAAAGAAGAAGATGAGAAATGAGGGAGAAACTAGTTGGCTGGAATAAAATGAGGTACTACATCGGTTCCATCATTTAACCAATGTAGTATGATTTAAATTTCTTTTCTTTTCTTTAAAAAATAGGATTATTCAATTTTTTTCTTTAAAAAATATATGTTACATCAGTTATCAAAGTAATCGATGTAATTAAGTTCTCAGTATTTTCAAAAATGCCACCGCACATTGTGCTATATCGATTTTCGTGTAACTACTGTAATATCTTGTTGTAGTATGCCATTTCTACACTAGTGACATCTCCTACCCTCTAACTATGGCCTCCAAGGAACTCACATCCCTTCCCATGTGCGACGCCATCCACCACCCCATCCACCTCTACTCTACCACCAACAACCACCCTAACCTCAACCCCTACCTTTATCACTACGGTTACCCCTCTTTACTCCTCTTGGTGTTCTTCGAGCATAAGAAGATATGTTGGGACGTTTGCGTCATGGCCCACGATGGCACTGACCAGGCCACCCACTTTCGCGACATCCTCCTCTACCACCACCTCACCTCTAGTGACATTGTCTAAGACAAGGTCATTAGTGTTGGCCACAACATGAGGCCTTATGTGGTTGGCGATAAGTGTTTCCCCTACTGCCCTTTGTCATCACCCTGTACTCTCCCTGCAGAATGGGCAGCCCTAAGTAGAACTTGTTTGATGAAATGCTCATTAAGGGAAGGTTCGTGGTGGTAGAGGTCATTGTGCTTCTGAATCATCAATGTTTGTCTTTCTCGGTATTTATCTCTTTCTCTCTGTTATCGGATGCCTCTGCAAATACATATGTTACTCACTTATACCTATATTTTAAACAATAATATACATGTTTGATCTTTGATATGTGTTTTCTTGGTTAAGTTATTGTTGTATAACCTCACAGTGCAATGGCTTAAACACATTATGAAACTTGGATGAGCATTTGCCTATGTTGTTAGTGACTTCGTGCTTGGCCAAAGCTTATATACTTGTATTATAGAATTAGGGAGTTGCAAAAGAATTTCAAGCTTCACGTGGTTTTATGACATGTTGATGCTTTAGGATCTTATTCAAACTTCTATAACATCTATTTTAATTTATTTTTTCCAAATATCTATCTATAAATTTATAATTAACTATACTTGTTTTACTATCGTTCCCATTTAATCCCCTCATTTTGTGACTTAAATGAATCGCTCTAGCAGGAGAAACCCAGTCTATGAAATGGGAAATGAAGTTGAGGGTGGCTTTGTATTTAGCTCAAGCTTTGGAATATTGCACTAGTACAGGAAGGGCATTGTATCATGATCTTAATGCTTACAAAATTTTGTTTGATCAGGTACTTCAACTTTTAACCTTTTTTCATCCCTCTTTCATTATGTTTTGATAACTTATATGGTACCATTAGTGGACAGGATGGTAACCCTGGATTCTCTTGTTTTAGACTCATGAAAAATAGTAAGACCTTTTTGTTAATTTTGTGCCTTTTGCTTTTTTACATTTGGTAGGAAGAATCACTTAGAAAATTAAGCATGTAAAGGTTATGGAAGGAAGGCACAGTGTGGTTGGACCTTGTACAATGATACAATGATTTATTACAATAGACTTCTAAAAAATCTAAGATGTATACATATATACTTCGTTTTGAGAACCAAAATTTTATGAATAACTAAGAGTTGATTTGGTCTTTAGTGCTGTAAATGGGAATTTAAAGATGCTAAGCTATCTTAGATTTTTTAGAAGTCTATTTAAATAAATCATTTTATTCCATCTTACTAATATATTTTCTATTATTATTG
>Ga0214543_1009539_pt1 | contig 14999 bp, 7 predicted proteins | sample CNSS2metaG_FD_160094 | JGI IMG/M metagenome (GOLD analysis project Ga0214543, IMG submission 160094) | Root nodule microbial communities from cowpea collected in UCLA plant growth center, Los Angeles, California, USA - CNSS2 | ecosystem: Host-associated > Plants > Roots > Nodule | place: USA...
ATTCAGAATCCTATAATCATATCAGAGATGTTAGCTTATGCTCATGTTTTAACCCATTTCCTTATGACTTTTAGGGTTTACCTCTATGTATTATATAATAGACCTCTTGTAATAATTCCTATATAATCAAAGATACACAATTTCCTTCTTCATATATTTCTTTAAAAATACAGCACATACCAATAAGGATAAATATATGAAATTAAAAACTGATTGAATGACTGATTAATCCAAAGGGAACCATTTAGAGGGTTTAATTGAAATTTATTCATACACAGTCAAGCACACAGGTTAAAAAGGGCAAAGTACAAAAACTGAAATATTGAAACTTGAAAGCATACCTTAGCTCTGTCACTAGAAGCTCCTCCTGAAAAATAAGTAGAAATAAAATGATTATGTTATTGACTTTGGCCCTATTGATTACTTTGGAAATGTGAATTTTGATATGGGAAGTAAAAGGAACATAATTTTATGGACAACTGAAAAACAAATTACTACCTCATCAAATTTCATAAAAGTAAAGTGTTTGCAAACCTAAAGAGCTTATTTTGGGTGAAAACTTCATAGAAAACTAACCAATTGAACCCCAGAAACAGGAAAAATACAAAAGTGAAATTTTTTGCATATTTTAAGCTCTAAATGTATAAAATGATTTCTCCAAATGTAGGATTTTACAGAATCTCCAGAACTAACCAGAAGGGTGGCCTCCAGTTGATGGATTATTGCTCCCTGATGTAATCTGAGTGCACAACAAACATCACACAAAAAACTGTCATTGCCTTCATCAAAACAAAATGACAAAGCAGTCAAGAAAAGACACAATAACTTATGACTATCTATGATTGTTTACACCTTTTGCTCTTATTCCTTTTAATTGCAGGAAAAAAAAAAGTATACTACTTAACACCTTGGCCTAGAAACCAGAAGATATATAAAATGTGTCAAAAATACACAGCCGAGGGTAATTTTCATCCTTCATATCATATTATAACATAATTACCAAAAGATTAAGAGTAATGACAGCCTTAGATATCTAAAAGCAGTAAAAGCATGACAGTTTTAACTTGGCTGCTTAAAGAAAAGCTTATGATCAAAAGTATACTTACTGGGCCACCAGAGCCAGAAGCTTCCTTAGCATACTTCTCCTCGTCCAAAAACCGAGATGGTATGTCTTTCTCTGAACATGACAACCAATATGGTCAATACATATATTTATATATAATCTGTGAAGGAGTGAATTGAGAAGATAACTGTGCAAACGCATGAGAATAAAGAGTAGTCAATTTTAAAATTAGCACATTAGGAAACTAACCTTGCAAAAATGGCACAGAAACTTCTCCTCCACCAACTCGCAAAACACTTTCTTTCAAGTCAATTATACACTGCAGACAAGATCCACAGCTATAAGAATAGCAGCTTAGAGTAACAACTGAAGGCAATGATATCAGAGAGAGCAACTGAGAATGGTACCTGGTGTTTTCGGAGCATATCCAGTCCAAAGAGAAACTCCATATTGGGAGAGTCCAGCACCAAGAATGAGCATGGGTAAAATATACTCCCAATCTAAAGAAAATACATTCACAAGATAAAAAGGTTGGAGTAAAAACAATAATAGCTCTAAATTTCAGTTAAATTTGCTACCTAATCAAAAAATACAATACCAAAATGTAATTAATCTCAAAATTAGATATCCACGTAAACAAGAGAAAATATATAATCATTATCTACCAATACAGGTCAGTATGCAATAAGATACCCATAACTTGATCAACAAAATTATCCACAAGATCTGTTAATACCTTGATTGGGGCTACATGTATACGACCCAATATTTCTGACTGGCCAACTCCATGAGCAATCCCTCTGTATCGCTGATCTAAAAGTCTCAGCAATCTGGAAACATGACCAGTAAAAAAAACAAATCACATCTTCAATCCGGCAACTTATGAATAAGTACATGAGAACATGTCATTCATTTCAATATCAAAACAGAGCGAGAGAGAAATCCTTCAAAAAGAATGCAATTTTATAGGAACTTGAAATTACATCAGAAAATAGGAAGTCCAAGATGCATACAAGAAGAGTTTGTTGAGACTCATAATGCACAAAACCATAACAACAAAACTTCTCTCTTCCATATTTGAGCATCTACTGCCATATTTAAGCAAAACTAGTCTTCCTCAAACTCATTCAGTGACTTCCACCTAAAGCCAGTTTTTGTTGTTGTTGTAGTTTAATTCACTAGCTTAACATCAAACTGTAAAATCATACTCAGGCTCTTCTGCTCTGTATGCAGAACACATATGACAATACATAATATTCCTTACAATCCTGCCCTCTTTCTATTTTCCTTTTTTTTCCTAACTATGATAGGTTCAGTATAGTGTACAAGAGAAGGAAAAGGTAAGGTAGTTAGTACAGCTCTATTTGAACAGCTGTAACTGACTATTATAAACTGTTCTAGGAGAGTAGGAGGAGCAACTTTTTTCGGGGAACCAGAAAAAAGGTCTGTGGAGAGTGGTATAGTGTGAGTACTGAAGTTCTTTCTATTCCTTGACTCTGTCCCTACTACAATGGTACGGGATTGGCATCAATGAGAAAAATAAAATTCTAGTTCTATTTTTCCATTCTTTTCTAATATCAGTCCATTCAAACTACCTGATTTATGTATGCTGAAAAGAAAACCTGACCAAAGGGAATATATCTGAACTGTACTTTTTACTTAGGATTTACTTACAAATAAAATAATGTACATATACCTATGAATATTTGTGGAAATATTCATACAAATATTCATACCATTCAAGAATGTATAATCTTCACAAGCAATTAAGATGAACTTTACTTCCTCAATAGCACATCTATCAAGATATGTATGAGTAAATTCATAGGCAAGCAGTTGAGCTACTAATAAATTCAATCATTATATGGTATCATAAATGTCTTGGAAGCAAATTTAAGTCAAACCAATTTCTCATACCCACAACGCTCAGCACAGCTTTTTGATATAATGGTAGACTGAGCTCCACTATCAACAAATGCCTGAAACAAAGTGAGAATCTAATTAATGCATGTTCCATTTCATATATCAATTAACAATTGAAATTGAAATCAACAACCAAAAAAGAAAACATATTATATTCTGTGTAGTTTGAACTGAAAGTTGAAAAACAAAAATACTAATTGTTACAAATCACTCACCTTCAATGGGACACCATTAACCTCCATATCAACATACAACATGACCTGAAATAATCCATAAAAACTTGAGCATTATTATGAAATTATAATAAACAAAAAAAGCTTCTAGCATTGAAATACAACTGCAAAACAATCATACATACCACTCTAGCAAAAGCTTCGGGGTTATGTTCTAAAGCAGCTGCCCAATTTTCATCAATCCCTTTCTGAAAGATTGAACAGAACAAACATGATAATATTAATCAGGAAGAGAGGTGTCCAATACAATCAATGATTACAAACAATGCTTTAGCAGACAAGTAATAGATTGCACATAACATGATAATCTAATAGAAACTGAAAATGACTAAATATCTGTCAACTGCACACAAGCATAAACAAGCACAAATTTAATTTGAAAAGGTAATGTCAGTCTTTAGCCAAGATATTATCATAAACAAACTGGCTAGTTAAAGATTCACAAGACAAAGAAATTATATAAAAAGATATGTTTACCCTTATATAAAAAGAAAAAGTGCTATAGTATCAATATAATAAGATATGTTGGGAGGAGAAGGTGGTGAAGCAATTGGAGCAAGCACTGGTGTAGAAAGAAGTTCAAAGGGAAGAGTTGCAAGATATATGGTGGTAGGAGGAGGGCTGTAGGTAAAGTCGTAGAGAAACCAGGTGAAGAAAGAATGGAAAAGAAGGCAGGAAGCAGAGGAAGCAAGAAGGAAAAAAAAATGGAGAAACATAAAGTGAAAAGGGATGCAAAGGTGGGGCAAATTGGTCTTCTTCACATTATTTCTTTCTCAATGCCGTATGAAAGTCTCATCTCCATTAAACAATGGCCCCAATAGGTTCCAGCTGCATTAGTTATTTCCTTCAAAGTTGCAGTGTTAAACAAAACCAGGGAAATACTCGGTTTATTTTATTCTCACCCACTATAGGTCTTTCCATCCCACTTCTCTCAAAACAAGCATATGGTTACTGTAGACTTGAATTAGTTTATTTCAGTACAAGTCTTTCCACCCCACTTGTCTTAAAACAAGCATATGGTTAGAGTAGACTTGAATTAGTTTATTTCGAGAAAATAATTTTGCAGCTTCCTGAGAGAGCTTCTTTAAAAGAACATACTATTTTTCCAATTTTAAGCTAAACCAAATGCATAAATAAATTGAAACATACAGTACATGGCAGTGCCTGGATGGAAAATTCCAAACACAATTGGAAATTGATGTTGTATTGGTATAGTGAATGCATGCGTCAAAAGTCAATCTACCATACACTTGAGTTGTTTTATCTCTAATTAAAAAAATACTAACCTGGCGGATGGCAGCTTCAATCTTCTTTTGTGCTTCAACATCAAAAGGATCAGCATAAAGAAGAGCCTGCCAAAAGTAAGTCAAATAAATTTTAGGAGCAAAATATTCTAACATAGAGACAGACGGTAAAGTCACAAGGAATAAAATTGAATGACTACAAAGGATTAAAGCAGCGCATCATGAGACAACTGAGCTTCAACTCTTGACATGTAAAGAAACAATAATGATCATACAGCCTACTTACAAGTTCTTCTTCTTTCTGACGCTTTAATTCATCTCTTTGGCGATGACGCAATCGCAAAACTTCTTGCAATCTATTCAGATCATTCCCTAAAATAGCTTGTGCCAACTCTGGATCACTCTGTATTTTCCATTATAAAGGTTATAATAAATCCAATCACAAAAGAAAAGAACCAAAATACGAAATAGTTAAACAAATTTACATGTAAACAGCTAATTGACAGGAAAGTTCAAAAATTGTATTTTATTACGAGTGAAAATGGCATATGGTGTACATACACCAGATCTTGATAAATAAAGAATGTGATTAATAAGTGATAAAACAAAACATAACTTACCTGAAAGAGCTGACCCATCAAATTAGAATCTCGTCTTATGTGCTGCTGGAAAGCACCAGGATTAACAGCGGAACCATCGGTATTCAAACTCAAATCATTTGTAGACCCACTGAAATAATTTAAATTTATTACAATAAGTATTTTAAGATATTGGTACATTATATTTCAATTAAACAAAAATTCACATAGAATATATAACAGTAAAAGTCAAGCAGGATGCATCATATGTTGATAACCCAACAATTCTATAGCATGGAATGACTTATCTCTTTTGCTGGTCCACAAAAACATGGAATGGCTTATCTCTTCATTTTTTTACTATCTTCACATTAATTATCCATACCACAAGAATAGTGAGCAAATGAGAGAAATGCATCAAATTGTAGAAATTGTGTCTGATCTCAAAGACTAGTAAGTCTGCTTTCAAGTGGTATGCCCACTAGTGATCTTCCACACTTCCACTACCTCATTTGCAATATTATCACTTCTTTTTCTTACTTACGTTTATCCATAAAACCTTCCTTTTACAAATGGCACTCGATTTAGTTTCATTTTTGCACAACACATCGGTGAATAAAATGTTAGGGCAGAGACGTGATTAGACTAGTAAAAATGGATGGAGCACAGAGTAAGCTGGCTACAACCTAAATTTTGTCCTATCACAGAACAAAAATTGTCAGACTCTACAAACAAACTATATAACAGTGAAATATCAAATTATCAAACCAACTTGAGTACACAATCATAGCCAAGGCACAAAGAATTTCACAGTTCTTCAAATTCTAAACTTCTATCATGTGATAATCCCCAGATTATCTCATAACAGTGCAATTTAACAAATTTGAAAGGTCATACCTAGAAGCGGCGGAGCCGGCCGCAGCACCTGACACCATCATCAGCAAATCATCATCCTTAACACCAAGGGCACTCAACTTCTCAGAATTCCTCATCTCCTTCCCATTGAACAGAAGCTGTTGTTGTTGAAGAGGCACACTAGTCTTCTCATATACACAAGTTTAGCATCAAACAAAGACGATAAGAAATCCAATCACAGAAACACCACACCCAAAACACAATAAAAAAAAGGCCACACAAATTAAAAATCAAACAAGATCCAACATCACCAATTGTTCAAAAAAAAAACATGAATCGACCACGACTCTCACATGGGCCTTGTTTCAGGATTGTCAAATAATGAAAAACCCAGAAGCCATAATTTCAATGAAAAACGGTGTTTCCCAAATACCCTCGCCAACATTCACAAGAAAGAAAATTGGAATAAAGTTAACTCTTTTCAAAACAAAAATAAAAAATGGTTTTTTAAGGTAAAAAAGTGATGGGTAGTGAAGAACAAAAAAACTCACCTCAACCTCGAGCAATGCTTTGACGTTCTCCACCTACCCAAAAGGGAAAGGGAATGAGAAACAGTGATGTGAAAAGAGAAAGATGAAGATAAAAACAAAAAAGAAGGATCTTTTATGAGTACAGATTCGTGGGGATCCACATCCAACGTGAGAATTTGCTCATCAGCAGTCATGACAGTGATCTTCATCTTCAATTTAATTCAACCGTTTCTCTCTTTCTCTCTAGATTCTGTGAGAACGATTTTGGTGATGTTGGGTACTGAGCGAGAGGTTTGGATGGTGGATTAGGTACAGAAAACAAGACTGTTGGAAGACTATCCTATGCTGCCTTTTAAACTCTGTGACTTGTTGAAGAGGTTTGGTTCATTTGGATTCATTCCATGGTGACTTCTCAACTAAGAAAAATTATTAAATATTTGTACCAAATTATATATATGATTTTGTTGGAGATGAAGATCAGTGTAACAAATTGTATATATATACTCAAATGATTATATTAAATAAAAATATTTTAAGAAACTAATCCTTGTTGATAGTTAGTTTTTAATCCTTCAACAACATGATATCTTATAGAAACTGTAATTAATGTTTTATATATTTTATCCTTTTGTTTTTATTTTTGTTTCTTAATTGGATTAAATACTCTTTAAAATAAATTGTTAAAAATTAAAACAAAATCTGTTTATCCTAAGTAAATAAAAAATCTATATACTTAAAAAAATTATTTATCGTATATTTTGGTTAAAAATATTAAACCCTTATTTTTGTATCTATAACAATATATAAAGAGGATTCCCTCTTTTGTGTCCACATTTCATAATACCAAATATACCCTTTACAATATTATTATTTATTAATTTTTTAAAATTAATAATTATTTTTATCTATTTTTTATAAAATTGTTTATCTTTTTTTTATTCATCAACAATTATTCTCTCTATTTATTTCATTTTATTTTTAATAAATATACATTTATTTTATATATTAACTTAATAACATTATACTATTATCATCTACTAATATAATCATTCATATTTAAAAAATACACACAGGCGCGATAGCGCCTGTGTTTACACTAGTATCATATAATAGTGGTAAAGTATGCTCACTAAAGGGTTAAGGTCGGAAATTTGAATAATGTTCTCTTACTTCAATAATTTTATATTATTTTAGATTTTTTAGGAGTTGAAAAATAAGGTTATATTATTTTATATTATTTAGGAGTTTAGATAAAAAGTAATTATGTTTTTTTAAATTTTTTGATAATTCTTTTAATCGTTGACAGGAATTCTAACTTCTAAAGTATAATACAATGATTAATATTACGAATATTATTTTAATATATTTAAAGTTTAAATATATTTTTCCCATTCACCTTTGTAATTCTGATGATGAAATTTTCTTATCATTATATACACACAGAAAATATTGATAAATTACGCTGAAGCAAACAAAATTATAAATTTTTATAGTTATGTTTTAATTTAGTATTTCATTTTACTTTTAATAAGATCATCCCTACAAACAATATATGTGTATGAGAAATGAAAAAATTATAGCATTTTATTACATATTTTTGCATAAAACTAATTAAATTGAATACATGGTTATTTGATCATTGGGTACATTGGCACCTAGACTTTTCAACCTCAAAGTCTCTCAACATAAATACATTTTCAACGATATTGTACGCTCTCGATCCACATGGTCGATAAACCCACCAACACTTAGCATAATTAAATGGAGATTAAAGACAATATAAAATCTTAATCATTATTAGACCCTTCTTAATCACTTGAACGATAAGAAAATGAGTTATTTTCTTAAATAGATTATCTTTTGGTGAATAAATTATTGATATAATAAGACTCTCATCAAGCTTAAAGACCAAGATTAAGAGTGACAAAACGGGTCAATCCGGCCCGTTCTATATGTGGCCCGTCAAAAACAATACGAGTTGGGCTGATCCGTCAAACAAAAACAGGTCAATAATCACAACTTATTCCATATAGGACGGGCTATCGGGCTTTGTTAGGCTGGCCCGTTTACTTTTCTTTTTCTTTTTTTTAATTTTTTTAAAAGTTTTTTAAATTGTTTTCAAATTTTTTTATTTTTTAAATTTGTTTATATATACATATAAATTATTAATAATAAAAGTATATTTAATCAAATAAAATATTTTAAAAACTTTTAATTGAATAGTTAATGTTTTTAATTAGATAAATTAAAATAATTATTAAATTTACATATTAAATTAGTCAATTATAATTAATAATTGAAACTTAATTTGTAGGTGTTAATGATTTAAATTACAATACTATTATATATTTACACATTTAAAAAATATAATATAAAAATATAATATTTTTAATTACTTTTATTTTATTCTTTTAAAACGGGCCAACAGGTTAGGACGGATGGCCCGTCAACTTGACGAACTGGACAAAACATACCAGAACGGGTTGACAGGTTGAAATCTGTAACCCAACCCATCCCTTTTAACTCGGGCTGACAGACTGACCCGTTGGGCTGAACCCGTTTTGTCACCCTACCAAAGACCACTAAAAAACTAAATGTAGTCATTTTCCTTAGACAAGAGACAGACAATAGAAGAAACTAACACTCATTGGTTTTGTGGGATCTACTATTATAAAAATAATATTCACTTTATATTTTCCTTTTCATGTAATTGTTGGTTTATAAAAACATTAAAGAGCAATAAATTTGACAGATAATAAATTAAGCAGTTCCCAATACTTCAAAGAATTTAATGTGGGAGCGTACCTTATGATTGGATTGGGAACAATAAATGGAGAAAGATGATACCTAGTATTCCAACTGCAAAACATCTGAAAGTTCCATCTGGAATTTTCTCTCTTAATGAGGAGGGAGAGAAAGAAACAAGGATCATACGTCAGGTGTGCTCAGAGATGGGAGACCATAACTCCTTATGTAACTGTTGTCAGTTACTTACTTAATTCCAATATTCTTAATTTGGCTCGTTCATCAAATTAAAATGTTATTGGCATCTACATATTTAATATATCATAACATATATATGCTCTTAACTATAGAATTAATTAATTAATTAATTAGATCACTTAAATATTTTGACTAATATAATAATGACCCTAACACATTTTATATATATATATATATATATATATATATATATATATATATATATATATATATATATATATTTATATATATATGTTAAATTTTATGAACTCAAAATTGTCCTTGAAGATACTCAAAAAAATCTGGTTCGTTAATTACATCCGCATAAGACCAAAATAATTTTAATTGCAGCAACTAAAATACTCGTACCAACCATACCAATAATGCATGTGAAAGTTAACACAAGTCCTAAACCGTTCAAAAACCATATTAAAACATGTCATTCCAACCAATAATTATTTAATTCACAAGTTCTCTGTTTATTCTATATCCAACAAATTTCAATTTTATTATTAATTATGTTTTAGTGGCTAGTATAATTAAAATAAAATTATGTAAGTTAAATATAATAATTCAAAGTAATATAGTTTTCTCTCACCCATGATTTAGTATATAATAATACTAAATTATAGATGTTTTTTAACTAATCATATTTTTTAAAACTAAAATGTTTTATTTATTAATAGCGCTTTTATATTTTTTGGGATTTTGATTTTTGTTTCTCTAAATTTTAAAATTCTATAATTTCATAAAAACTGCAAGAAACAATATTTTTTTATCCAACTTCCCAGTTCAAATGAGACACTAATTAATAATAAAAAAATACAATTAGTAGAATTATATTAATTAAAGTATTTATAACATATGGTTTTAGTGACTTCCTACGACTATAGAGAATTATAGATATATAGTAATTATTTTATGCTCAAAATTTTATATGTATTAGAAAATAATAATTACAATAAAATAAAATTATATAAGTAGTTTAAAATAAAATCAATACTACAAAATAGTTTTGAATAAAGTAATTTTTTAAATAAATTTATCAAACAACTTTTACTTTAAAAGAAAATTTGAAGTTAAAAAATTTATCAAACTAAAGTTTTATTTTTATTTAAAACTTTAGTTTTTTTAAAACTTTTTTAAATATATAATAATACTATTTAAATCTAACTTTTCTCAACTAATCACATCTTCTAAGAATATAATATTTTATTTATTAATAGCACTTTCATATCTTCTGGGATTTTGATATTCATCCGTGAATTTAAAAATTTCTTAATTTTATATAAAAATGCAGGAAACAATATTTTTTTATCCAACTTCTCGGTTCAAATGAGACACTAATATAAAAGTTTATCAAATGTTCGATCAATAAAAGAATAATAAGGCAACATATGATATACAACCATTGTAAATCAGAAAGTACGTTGTAAATTAAATTAAACTTGTAATGTCTAATAAAAAAAAAGGTTACATAAGGTATAGAATGTAGTGTTTGAAATTTTAAAATAAGACAAAAATGTATATAATTTAAATTTAAGTGAATTTAAAGTTTTGAAGTATTGTGATAAATAATATATCTATAAGTATATTTTAATAGTTAAGATTGTTTTGAAGAAAATTCACCTTACAGTAGAGAAGTTAAAATTCAAATATTCATTTATTTTAAAATTTAGTATATTGAGTTATCATCTTAATAATTTTCATTATCTAAATATTTAAAAAGTATTTTGCTATCTTTGATTATCTCAATATTTTAATATAAAATATTTAAACTGCCATTTTATTTTTAAGATTGTTTAAAATATTAATAGTTTTACCATTTTGCAATGGTCATACATCTCTTATAGATGGAACAAGATATCTTATTAACGGAACAAGCTACTTGATAGTGATCATAATTGAAAAATGGTTGGAAGAGAGATCATTGAAGAAGAAATAAATATATAATGTCTAACATTATGGTTAATAAAAACAATAATATCATCATTGATATTAATTTAGATTGGGTAAGTGATTTAAATTCAGAGGGGACAAACATGTTGAATGAAGAAGATTCACACACTTATGTATAAATCAATTATATCAATGATGAAATATCCAAACTTTTACGTACTGATGTATTTTATATTCATCATTTATCCCTCATTCCAATATTAGGTTTCAACAATATTTTCCTATTACAAGTTTTTTCTTCCACTGTTATTATCATCTTCTAATTTTATTTCAATAATTTGATTATTAAATATAATTTTTTAATCAATTATGACGATGTTAATGTACTCATATAGAATCATGTACAATAAGGTCAATTATTGAATTCATCATTTGAACTTTACATTTTTTTTTCAAATGCTTGAGTGGTTAATTTTGTTATTTTCTTAGGTTGTCATCATATATAATTTTATTATTTTAAAATTTTATAAATTATAATTTTATAATTTATAATTAAAATTTTCGAAGTTCACTTTTCCAAATTTCGAAATATTTTATTTATAGTTTTTTAATCTTTCTAATTTTGAAATATACTAATTTTAGTTTTCCAAATTATTTTGACAACTTTTTATGAAAAAAATAATAATATATAAATGATGTTTGACCGACTAACAATTGAGCATTTCAAACTTTAAATAACCCAAAATAGACAACATAATTTAGAGAAACTTAAATTAAAATTAGTTATTTCAGGTGGAAAAGCATATTTTACCAGATAATATGAATTTACTTATATAGTACTCGAAACCAATCTAAAAAGAAGCTCGCAGAGGAGAGGATAACCCATAATTCGCAATGCGAAACCAAAAATTTTATTATGAATGTCAATGTTTGAATAACATATACATCTAAAGATATTCTTAAAGAAACCCTAATCGAATATAAAAAGATCAAGGATTGCATATATTTTCAGTCAATCTAAATATACAAATACTTTCTTTTAATCCCCAAAAAGACTGTTTCCTTCTGCTTCCTTATATTTGGAAACGATATTTAACCCAAATCCTAATGTTATATTAGTTTCTAAAATTTAAAATCCTAATCAATTCAAAGAAAACTGGAATCCAAATATGACAGTATATTGTCAAAAAGTATTTAAATAAAGATAAAATATAAAAAAAAAAAACTGATGCATAACCCAGTTCCTAGTCAACATCCATAGTAGAGAGAAGGATCATCAACTCAGTTCTTCGGCAAATATCATATCAAATACAAATTGAACTGCGGCCAAAAGTCAAACAGCAAGAAATGACATTAGTACAAGTGTTTCATTCAGCAATGGTTAGTGTAAAAACTTCTCCATACTATCATTCTATCATGTGTTTGCCACATACAGATTAAATCATAGTTAGCTGAGAATAAAATGAATGAAAAGTGCACAACTCCCAAGTACTTACTATATTCTTAGGAAAAACTTAGGCCTGCATATCAGGTCTTGTGTTTCTAAAACAACGCAGGAAATGCATAAAAATATAACAAGAGACCAACTCTAGGAAATATGACAGTATCCAGTCTCTCTCTCCCAAATAGATATTGGTATCTCAAGCGATTACTTTCAGATTTTCAGATAAGGAGTAACCCAGATTCTTCTTACATACACCTTAGTTATCTTGTGGTTCTATCAATAAAGAACACCAAAGACAACGTATCTTAAAAGTTAAAATTGTTTTGTTGTACTGGACTATCTATGTATTCTCTTGCTTCCCCTTTCCTCACACACCCCCACCCCACCCCACCACAAATAAATGTGTTATAAACATCCCAGAAACTAGATCATCTGAACAAATTAATAAAATGTCCATCTCTTTAGTTTAACATATTTAGTTCTCCTAAAAATGAGGGGTACCAGACTTGTAGAGTTTTAGTTTATAGATTCTTTAAACAAAACAATGTAAAATTTCAGTAGCAAAAACTTTTCCAAACCAAACCCATTGTTTTCATGTAAGCAACACCTTTGTTCCACACAGCAATTATACTTGCAGGGCAAGTTATGGTTCCCCAAGTCCCAGAAATTTAATGAACTCCAATTTACTTTAGAACAGTTGAATCAAATTTGACATCTTACAATGTCTATATAAAGCAATCCAGAGTGAAGACAGTATAATAGTAGATTCTATTCATTAACAACAGAGTAATTGTGAAATTAAAAATAAATAAAAAAATTAACTATGCTCCAACAGTAGTGACCTAAGGATTATATAGGAGGTCCCAGAAGCATACGGAGGTTTCATTCAAAATGAAGCATTCCAAATGACTATCATAAGCATTACATGAAATTAATGGTGCTGACATGCGTATACATTTTTTATTGTTAATGACCAAAACATCACTTCTACTACCTCACAGATAATTCTAGCATACCTTCCTCAGTTTGGATATTGGGTTGATCAACCAAGAGTTGCTGAAGTGCACCAAGATCACTGACACTGCAATGCAGTAAATGCAATGTACAGAATAAAACATTGGACAGCATAAGTACAGGCATTGGAAAATGAAGGCAAATTTTTTCATGAATAAAGTAAATGATGAATGTAGCTATCTCAATGTATATATAATTGGATGCATGAGCAGAAACATATCACTAGTTTACATCGTTGCCTTTGCTTTCCTTGATAGAAAGATTCCAATGCTAAATGCAGAATGTAGATTTTCGGCTACACTTTCTATGACTATGAATAACAACAAAGTATATCATGGTTTAGGGAAATTAGAAAATAAGTGATGCAGACCGCCACAATCAAATAAAAGAAACATAGAAAAGAACTATGCAAAGGTGGAGTAAATATGGGAATAGTATTATTTATTGCTGAAATCGGCAAAAAGAAGAACATCATGTACTAGAAAGGATACTGCCTTCTAATACTCCAGAGCAACAGCTCCTTACAGAGTAGCGTAACAACTACCCGGTCCAACCATAACACGTCAATAATCATTCCCCTTCCCCATACTCTCATACTCATAAATAAAAGGGATTCTATTCTCTCTCTATAACTAATTTTTTTGCCAGCTCATTATTCCTTTTTTGCTATATCTGATCTGTTAGATGATATAATATTGTGTTTAGTAGTTGGGCTCAGCCCATTATGTATTTCTGGGTTCTGGCCCATTATCAATATAAATAAACTATCCTTTGTGTAGGGTTTACACAAGGGGAGATTAATCCCAAACCCTATTTCATCTTATTTTACATGGTATCTAGAGCTTAGGTTAGTTTACAACAACCACTGTCCAGCTGCTCATTATCGCCGCTTCTGCCGCCGTCACTGTCGCCTCCGCCGCCGGAGCTGCAGTTTCGACTGATGACCAGACGGTTTTGTTCGTCTCGGCTAGGCGTCTCCAACGCCGCGGAAATCGCCGCCATCGGAGTTCTCACACGCCACCGCAAGCTCCGGCAGCCGCCCCCTCTCCGCCGCGCGTGACGGCACGTAGCCGGTCGTTTTTTGCGCCGATCAACTTCGCCTGAATTGCCTTCTTGAGCTCTTTCTGGATCTGTGGTTGTTGTTTCAATCGGAGCACCTTGAATTTTTAGGGTTTCTCCCTCTATGGCTTCTTCCGCTGCCAATTCGGGTGTGTCGTCTTCAAGCACTCCGCTG
>Ga0214543_1009542_pt1 | contig 14993 bp, 5 predicted proteins | sample CNSS2metaG_FD_160094 | JGI IMG/M metagenome (GOLD analysis project Ga0214543, IMG submission 160094) | Root nodule microbial communities from cowpea collected in UCLA plant growth center, Los Angeles, California, USA - CNSS2 | ecosystem: Host-associated > Plants > Roots > Nodule | place: USA...
TTATGTGTAAATATATTATTTATTTATATATATTTTTTAGATTATTTAATAAATTATAAATAGTTTAGTAATTTAAGCGGGGACGGGTATTTGGGCGGGTATATATATATCCCCATCCCCATTCCCAGTTGAAAATTTCGGGTATTACCCATACCCATACCCATACCCAGTCAAAGCGGGGATTCCCCGTCAAAACGGGGACGGGTTCGGGTGATACCCACGGGCACGGGTTCGGGTGATACCCACGGGCACGGATTTATTTGCCATCTCTTAAATGAGCTAAATTTGATCCACATTTAAAAAAGAAACTGAATTTTTTTCTATTCAATCCAATATAGTAAACTGGGTCGGCTTATAGAATAAAATTCATTTTAAGTCTCAACAAACATGTGAATGTAAAGGAACAGCGAAATATACACAAAATTGAATTTGTTTATCATTAGTTTCTCTAAATAAAGGCTATACGACACGGAAAAGTATCTGTGTGGTTTGATGTTGGAGTGCACGGATAAACCATTATCATGACACTCACAATTTTTCATTCAAAACGAGTTACTTCTAATTGCGTTGCTCATGCGTGCTGCACATCTTCTAAAATAAACAAAATTGTTTGTTAAGATTCGGCCTCAAGCATTCTTCATTATATCTTTCTGAAACCATCTTACTACATGAATCAATGTATAATTTAATATCACAAAACTAGTATGCAAAATGATATTTGCATCTTAATTATATATCATTGTCTAACTTTATCTTTAATCAACTTGGAATCTCCAATCATAACCAACTGTGTATTCTTTAGCTGCTATATATATATATATATATATATATATATATATATATATATATATATATATATATATATATATTTTTTTTTTCTTCTGATCATGTAATACTAGACATTCATATTATATTATGAGTTGTCCTCCGAAATTCAATTTGAGCTGAACTAAAACGATAACAAAATATCAGAATGTATAAATTTGGTTGGACAATTTTCATGGAATAAACTATAGCATTTAAGTCTAGAACTAACTGCATAAGAATTGGGACTAGCATGTGGTAAGAAAAAGCAGTGACAAGAGGTGTTTATATTCATAAGGGATAAGGGATAATATGTGTTGTTTATTGTTTGATAAAAAAAGGGAGAGACAGAGACAGAAAGAAAGAGAGTACTCATTATTATTCAGTATTAATGCAATGAGTGCCTCTGATGTGGTGAGAAAGGAAAATAATAAAGGTTTTGGTGAAGTGCTCTTTCGTTTTCGTTTCTGGGTCCCAGAAAGCTTAGGCAAAAAGGGAAAAATAAAAGAAAGTGAAAGAAAAAGAAGAAGGGCAAAGAAATGAGGACCTTAGAAATTTACAAGAATGAAATCTAGATTATTTGGTTTCTTAAAGTAACCCTGGCCACACATTTTTGCTTGGAGAATATATTGGCTTTATTTTACGCGTACACGTAAAACAGATCTGCGTTATGTTATGCTACAACTACAAGCTTAAGCCAATTCAGATTTTTTTGAATAAAGATAGAATTAATTAATGATTGAAATCATAATATAAAAAATACTACTACTATTTTTAAGTTTTAATCATGTTATGTGTGTTATTTTTAATCATTATGCTTTGGTTCCCTTCAAAGGAGGTATTAGTTTTTTGCATGATTCTAATTTGTCTTGCCAAAAATCCTGACGAAAATTTGTTAAATTAGCTGAATGATAAAAAGATATTGAATTGGACCTTTTTAAGTGTTATTCTCACTTTTAATAAGAATCTTAATCTTGTATATGTAATATTCAATCTTATTTTATTATTTCCTTTGAATATATTTCTTGATTTTAATTTTAGTTTTTAAAAAGATTTTTTTATTAACTAACGTAGACAAAAACATTTTCAATCATCTTATTGTAACATAAAAGTTGTTGCTTATTTTTGTAATTTAATCTGAGTTTTTCTACATACTTTTTCATGTCGAATTGAACATTTGAACGTAAAAATTTTCAGACTAAACATTTGACATCATTTGATAGAAGTCCAATAGTAGATAATCAAATAAGTCTCACATGCTTCTATGAACTTTGGAATCCAAATTTTAACAAAATTCATCTTCTACTACTCCTAATATAATATTAAGACATCACTTCCACGGCTTAAACTACTTAATATAACGAAAAACCTGTGAGGAAAAAGTAATAAAAATGATAAGAGATTAAGCCTATAACCTTTTGACAAAATATGCCAAACTTTTTCCATCGCTAACACAAGTTAGTAAATTATATATATATATATATATATATATATATATATATATATATATATATATATATAAATAAACGGATTGGATCTTTATGCATATAATTTAAATTAATTTATGCATATAATAATTTATACAAACCCCACATTCTTTATTTCATTATACAAGTATAGGAATTCACTTATTCTCACCTGTTAAAAACGAAACCTAAAATATCACAGTTTAAACAAGAATAAAAGGGAGGAGACAAAAAGGAGAGGAAGTGGAATATAGTATATGCATAAAAAAAAAAGGCTATGATAAAGTTTGAGCCACGGGGTTTTTGAATCACTTCTTCATAAGAAGGTTTACATGTTGTGTCAAGGGTATCAGTGTAAGTGCAATTCACTGTTTCATCCACTAAATTCAATTTGCTTCCTACCTATCTATGTCACTGAATAAAATAAAATAAATAAATGATACTAGGCATTATAATTAAAAAGTTCTATTAACCAAGAACAACCACATTTATACTTAATCTATGGCAGTATTGAAAGAATCACTACCAGCATTATCCACTTCTCTTCATGACACCAGTTGCAGGAAAGAAACATCAAGCTCATCACTGGCAATAACCGGAACTCAAAAATTAAAATTTTGCTATCCAAACCTTGTCATCCGTCATAAATCCTACAGGGAAAAAAAGGCAATACTAACAATACAGTCAATCTGGCTTGGAGCTTGCAAGTTAGAAAGCACACATACAGCATAATGTTAACTAAGTACAACTAAAATACGAAAAATTAAATAGTATAAATTAAATTAAAAAAAAAAAAGTATTGGTGTATTAGCCACTTGTTGAGTTAGCCAAGAAACTAAAAGGAATGGTAATTCATGAAATATTGATGATTAAGAATTCAAGTTGTTTACAATACAAAGAGCCACAAAATACTGCCACACGGCATATGAGATGTAAGACAGTAGATATCAATCCAGAGATAATAAAAATATACTCAACTTCTGACTTGTAATCAAGATAGAGCACCATGGAAAAAAATGCATCTTTATAATACAAAGAATCTCAAACTCGAACTGGGACAATCTCAGCTTTGCATCCATAATTCCAACATTTCACAATGAAAATTGTGTTTTCGATTTTTCATGAAGTGACCACCATTCACAAGCTTATGTGCAACTAATAACATCCAATATTAGTCAAGGTAGCAGGCATCCAATCTTAACCCAAGTCTGGCAAGTACCAACTATCTAAACTTAACCCTTGTCCAAGAGGCATAAGCAAATATATTAATGCATTACAATGAGTTGATATTACTCAAACACCTTTTTCTTTTCAAAATTTCAAAATACCTTTTGGCACATCTTGATTAAATATCTTAATGACCTGGTAATATCAATCAAGTTTATGTTAGTCCATGCAAAACACTGAATTTCTGTACTAATTGCATCTATTGCTACTAAATGGACAACCAGCTACTTTATATCTTCAAATTATGTTCCCTCTTAAGATGTTTTGCTTACCAGCGTCATTTCTGATACATCCTATTACTTAGTTTACTGTTTATGTTTTTCATATTCAAAATATATCCTTCCTCCGGCAGCTGTATATCATTGCTTAAAAATTGTCATACCTGCACAGCTATACCCTATTATTATTCAGTTCTGAGCACAAACTCCATAGTGGAATCAATATTGACATGTTAATGCATTTTAAATTTAAGTCCAAACCAGTTTCTGAAAGAATGAACACGAATGTATCAAATCAGTAAAAGAAAACGTTTCAGGGATATTCTTTCTTGTTCGTTTAACCTCAGCCCTCTCTATCTAAGTGCTAACAAATCAAATCCCATGATACACCACTGTGAAAAAAATAGTCTTCAATTGTGTACCGTGTGAGTGTCCTTTATATGAGAGGAGTCCGTTGCGAAACCCTAGCTTTCTCAGCATCAATGATAGACTCCATCAACTTCACCGCATTCTCCAGCTTCCCCTTCGCATTCACCACAACATAATCAAAATTCTTCATATGCTTCATCTCCTCTCTCGCGGTGCCGATCCTCACCAGCAGCGATTCCGCCGTCTCCGTCTTCCGGTCCACGAGCCTCTCCACCAGAGCCATCTCGCTCTCGGCCGCCACGAACACAAACACCGCCGACTTCCCAAGCGCCTTCCTCAGCGTGGCAGCGCCCTGAATATCGACCCTAAGAACGGCGTCACAGCCCTTGGCGAGGCATTCGCGAATCTGCTGCTTGGGGACGCCCTTGTAGTCCCCATAGACGAGGGCGTACTCGAGCAGCTCCTCCCGCTCCACCATCCCGAGAAACTCCTCCTTCGACACGAAAAGGTAGTCCTTGCCGTCGACTTCGGTGGGGCGGCGCGGGCGCGTTGTGGCGGTGACGACAAAGTGGAGGCCGCGGCGGACCTCGCGGAGGCGCGCGATAAGGGTGTCTTTGCCGACGCCGCTGGGGCCGCTGATGACGATGATGAGAGGGTTGGGATTGGCAGAGAGAGGGTCGGAGCTGAAGGGGGAGCCTAGGGAAGCTTCCAGAGCGCGGAGGAGATCAGCGCGTTCGGATTTTTCCAAGGTGGGGATGGGAACGGATAAGGGTCTGCGAGCGTCCCCCATTTTGGAAGAAGAGAAGGATTTGATGGCGTTGGAATGGGGTTTTTGGGTGAGGGAATTGAGAATGTGAGGTTTTGGTTTTGGTGAAATTATTGGAAGACGAGGAACAGTTGTGCACACGAGCCTGCGGAGCATGGAGCACTCGCTGTAAATACCACTGCTCATCCACATCACATATCAGATTGACGAGGTCGTTAATTTACTCAAAACTAAACAAACTACTTTAGAGCTACAGCTTAACGCTCTTTATACTCACTCTTCTCATATTTGTACACAGAACTGGTATTTCGCTTTACTCACTCTTGAGGTATAGAAAAAATACCTTTGAACTCGTCAAACTGTGAATGTTTGTTTGTTCTTCAAACTGTGAATGTTTGTTTGTTTTCTGTGAATGTTTGTTTGTTTTCTATTCGTAAAAACAAGTAAAATAAAAACTTGTTTTATTGTTTCTTAGTCTTGGTTTGGGACCTCTTGGCGAATAGTTTGGTCCAGAAAGATGTAATGAATGGGACTGTGTTAGCGATCAACAAGTGTGACTTGTTAAATTTGAATGGCAGAGGAAACCCTCCATTCCCAAAGCAGGGCCTGGCCTGCAAAGAACCGGTTTCCTTATGTTTCCTTATCTCTTGGATAACTTAGTTGTTTTCTGTATATAGGCATAAAAGTGAGCGCTCATGTTTGTCCATATAATAAGATATGATTTCACTGGCCGAGGAAAAGACTTGCAGGGAAATATCAGACTGCACACGTGGAATTCAGCAAGCATAGGGGTAAATTAAGGAGTTAAAACTTCAAAGGAGGCCAACATTAGTTTCTTTTGTTAAACATAAAATCAAGTTCCTAGCAGCAGAGATGTGCCATAGAGAAAGAGACAAGAGAGTGACTTTGGCTATATGTCTGTTTAAAAAATAAAATACATTATCTTGGTAATGGTATCCAAGTTAAACTGGGGTATAATAACAACTACAGTTCAGCAATGAAGCAACCGGTCTGTCTTCAAGTTCATGGCTTTTCAGATCTTTCATGTACTCTGTTATTAACACATTAGAGTGCAATAAAATCATCAATTGGACCATGCGAACCCTTGAAATTGACTATGCATTTGAGTGAATTATCCTCTAGGTACTTCAACATTGGGAATTGAGCCCCTTTAGCTCTCCCCTTTGTCTGTTGCTATGTGAAATTTCAGTTCTGACCATCAACATTAGGTGTACCACATGAACCTCAGGTATCTATCAGAGCTTCATGGCACAATACAAGGCACTAGTTGGCCACACATTCAATATCAATACCACTGACCACCAGGTCCACCTGGAGCAGCAGCAACTTTTCTTGCCATGTATTGAGGCTTTGGCTGCAGTCCATTTGAACCTTCCATCCCATCATCCTCTGCACCCGTCTCACTTTTATAGCCTGGGTTTCTCCTAGGATATGAACAGTTTGACGCTGCGAACTGAGCTGAAACAGATGGATTCCTGACTATCCTCCTCTTCTCAGTTTCAGCCGTTACTGCTACCCCACAGTTATTGTATCGCATCACTGAACCAACAACCTTTCCCGGCCTTGCTGCCACACCTACAGACAGTGAGCCACAAATGGGTACATTGGATGAGAAGATCATAGTACTGTAAATCCATAGGAAGTATCGGATGAAAATTACATTACAATTCCTTAAAACTATTTACAAAATAAATCATCAAAAAAAATTAAAGTAAATGTGTGCAAAGATGGAAATATAAGCTCTTATTGGTTAAAAGAAAGATTACTTAAAATGAAACAAGCATCATGAAGGCACAACACTCTTGTCCGATAATACCATTCATGTGTGTGTCGAGTAAATAGGAAGTAAGGGAAACAGAGAAGGGATAAAATGCATGTAAAAGTCAATCATCACACCTTGAATATTTTGAGGTGCTGGTAAAGGAAGCCGGGACATAGGGATAACATTACTCCTATCTACTGGTTGTTTCTCAACTTCTTTGATGGAACATTTGGACAAATCATCTGCAACGTCCGACGTATTATGTATTTTGTTGTCTGAATACAACACACAAGGCCTGCATGACAGTAAAAAATCAGCAGTGTTGGCAATTCCAAACCAGATACAGGGGATGTATTCTATTTGGAGTTTCACAATATAAAAAATAATAATAATGTGACCAAAGAGGAAAGCAACAATTTCCAAAACAGTTACAGAAAATTAGAATACCTGGGCAAAGATGCATGTTGCCTCTCAGGTGGAGCAACAGTTCCTCCCTTGCCGTAATGCTCCTCAAGATATGCAAATTGCTTCTTGAAGTGATCCACAGCACTACTCGAAATAGAATTGAAGGAAAGAAATCAGGGGGAGAAACCAAAAGCTAAATTTAGAGATATAAGAGTAATAAAACCAGCCAAATCCAAAATACATCAATCTAAATAAAATATGCAAGAAAATCACAAATTTACAATTCCCTAAATAAATAATCAATTCGAAGCCAAAATTACATCTCATCAGAACATTCCAAACAAATTATTTCAAAATAAGAAAATTAGCAGATACTGAACAGCAAGTATCGATATATCATATAGTTACTTTCATATCTATGAAATTAAACATGAAACTTGAAAATGATGTTGATCCTTATATCATAGTTACTTTCATATCTATGAAATTAACTTCAAACTTGAAAATAACGTGGCTTAAACCTTATGCGAGAAAGATAATGGAGATTGTTTTCTTAATATATGGGTTGCCATGGCATTTTATTTTGTGCTTTCTTCGATAAATCGATTATTTTAGCCATAACTCAAATCTTCTTAAACACTACAGAAGTTACATTAAACTATACAAGATACTGCAAAAAAATAGACTCCTCAATGAATGAAAATGAAAATTGTAAAACCCACAAGAGCAAGATTTTATGAACTATTAAGCAACAATATCAGGTGGAAGCAACATCCCAATATGTTATGTTCATGAAGTGCTAATGATATGTAAAACAAAATTTGGGTAGAGATTTAGACAATACCTCGGATACATGAAGCCTGTTGGTTCTGCTCCCTCTAGAAATTCCTTCAACATCTTCGGATGGTACTCCAGAATCTCACGGTATATAAGCTCACGGACATCTTCCTTTGTTATCCGGCGTCTCTCAAACTCAAATTCCATCTTGGTAACAGGCTGAGCAGATGGTTCTCTCTCAACCTTGGCCAAGCCTTTAAAATATGGATCCGCTAGAGCCTAACATTATACACACAAAACCCTATTAACCAGATATAATACAGCAAGTGAACCGTAGATAGATGGACATCAAAATCTAACCTCTTCAGCAGTAGGCCGATCCTTAGGCTCAAATGCCAACATTCTCTCTAACAACCGAAGAGCTAGGGGGTCTGCATTTGGAAACTTTTGTGAGAAAGGAACTGGCTTCTTCTTACGCATGCTGCTCAAATATCTACGAGCTTTCTCATTTCGTACCTATTAATACAATACCAAGGTTGCATTAAGTGACTAAACAGAACAAACAGATAACAAAAATGCTAAAAGGAAAACTGAACAACAGACCCTAGCAATGGCTTCAGGAGATGGAGTTCCAAGAAGATCAGTCATAAGGTCTAGTTGATGAACAACATTTTTCCCAGGGAAAAGAGGTTTTCCAGTCAAAAGTTCTGAAAATATGCAGCCAATGCTCCATATGTCTATAGCCGGTGTATACTGAAAAACAAAAGTTCATGATAAAATTTATTTAATAACTCCAACATTAGATAATAAAACATTAAGACACATGGAAACATTATCCATTTTCATTTCACAAACATCATCAACTTAACACTTTAGAATATGAAACAAACAATGATACTGATTCCTATTTAAATCTTAGAACTATCCAGAATAGACATTATAATGTAATTAAAAGTAGCAATTCTGATGCGGAGGAATGGCATGGAATCTTTTACTATTTCCTACCTTTCTAGTTGTTTTCAAATTAATTATACTCAACACGAATTGGAATTTTGGAGCAGCACACATTCCTTAGTAGACTACGTGGATGTAAAAACCATAAAGGACGGATAAAACGGAAGAATACTTCAAGTTTCATCTGTTAAAAAAGGGTACAACTCAAACAAAGAGGAAAACTGTACCACACAGCTATAATACTTACAATGTTGTATGGAACTGAAGGTTCGAAGGTAAAAAGCGATCAAGAAAGCAATTATATTGTAGGGATAAGAATATTGAGGGCACATGAGATACAAGGGGGATAGGAATGAGAGCAATACAAAGAATTTTCAGGAAGCACAAATGAAAGATGGTAAAATCTCGCCTATTTAGGTATGTGTGGAGAAGACTGCAAAAGTTCTAGTAAGAAGAGTAGGCCAGATGTAAGGTACCCCCCCTTAATAGAAACCATTAAGAACCAAGAAGGATACAAAGATCAATGGCTTGTCTATATAGCTACGACCATGATAGAAGATTACGACACCATTAGCTGACCACTCAGGGGGAAAACGTTGTTGTGCATATATTATTTAGTGCAGTTAAAATTTAAAATTGCTATCTGACACATTCATCACGAAAAATAAAACTTTTTGATTAAGTAACTCAACAATCACTACTTAAAAATATTAAATATTTGATGAAATTGACTAGCGATGCTAACTAATAGTAGTAACATTTACTGCACCTTGGAAAAAAAGGATCCGCACAACTCAGGAGCCCTATACCACCTTGTTGCAACATAATCCTGTAAGCAAACAAACAGAATTGAGAAGCAATGAACTGAGAAGGACGGCTATGTTCAATTGAAGGTATTAGTATATTAGTCGCAGGGAAAAAGAACCATACTGTCCAGAAGATAGCAGTAGGGGTATCATTGAAAGCCACTCTCGCAAGTCCGAAGTCACAAATCTTCAGCTTGCAGTCAGCATTTGCTAAAATGTTCTTTGGCTTTAGATCACGGTGAAATACATTTGCTACAAGTTCATAAAAAAGTTTAATTTATCCGAAATGATAGTAGCAACTAGGTTTATACAGCAAAAAATATATAGGCTATAGCAAACAATCTATCAAAGAGCCCCTAACTGACCAGTGTGTATATACTTCAAGCCTCGAAGAAGCTGATACAGGAAAAACTGGTAATGCTCTGGCGTCAGATCATCATTAGCTTTGATGACCTGATGCAGATCAGATTCCATGAGTTCAAAGACAACATATATATCTTTGAATTCCCTTCTAGAAGGAGGTAAGAGAATATGCTTGATCTCCACAATATCTGGATGGCGTAAAAGTCTAAGAAGCTTAATCTCACGAAGAATGCGAGTAGCATCAGAAACATGCTCAAATATGTCATTGATTTTCTTTATTGCAACCTTTTCTCCAGTGTGTGTATCATATGCAGAGCAGACAACACCATAGCTTCCTTTACCAATTACTTCCTCTATTCTGTATCTGCTCCCCTCACCATATTCTGTAAAGAAGTCCACATCCACGGACGACTGCATAAACACACAAACCAAGCTACTATACCATCAAACTCGAACTCAACATTTTTACATAATGAAGAGAGACAACACTGTTCCACATTTTTACACCCAAAAGTTGCTAGACTGGTGTCTTAAATTTGCACACAGGACCATGAACGACAGAGGATAAAAGTAACTCCAAAGTTTTTAAAGACGGATATCAAGATAGTAAATTTAAAATTGCACAAAAACCACGGAGTGTACATTAGACTTTTAAATCCCAGATGCCGAAATTTCTTGGTACGACTAAATTTCATAGGGATAAAAGCTGAATTGTGAAGATAAAATACAAACCGTTATTACGTGTTAGTGATTTTATAATATTAAAATAAAATGAAACATAAAGGAGGAGAAGTGGGGGCTAAAATAATCCACTGCAATAGTTTGCAGATACCATAGAAACCAAAAAAGTAGACAACCAAATCTTAAACGAAGGAAAACTTTCTGCAGGACCTCTCACAAACAAACACTGCAGACTTGGGCATATGCCAGAGAAATATAACATTTGCCAGTCACGTTGTTTCTTCTTAACTAAAAACGGTTCTCACGTCCAAAAACCAAAAAGAGAGAAAAAAAAAGTAGTTCCAGGGAAGATTTAGAGCTCCACGCTAGATGGTATTAAAAAACATGTTTTTTAAATCATAGAGAATACAAATTCCACCCATGTCCTATAGATGCAGAACTCAACACAAAAAGCATCCACTCCCCTTCAATACCTACCCAATTTCTCTCCGAACAATACAAATCAACAACAAACACAAATTAAGCTACAACACATATCAGTTAAGCAACTTTACCTTTTTTCTCTGATCAGGATGCATCTCTGCAACTAAGCATAAAAACCCTACAAATGATTTAAGCCAGTAGGTGCATCCAACAAACCCCTCTCACCTCAACTCAAATTCAGATCACGCAAACTCCCACTTCCACTTCAGAATCCCAGAAAATTAAAAGAGACAACCCCAGCGGCACCAGAACGCCCCAGATCAAAAGAGGGTGTTCAAAATGCAAACCAAGAAAGAACAAATCGAAAGGAATTAGTAAAAGTAAAATCTTTCAGTTCAAACTTGAATGGAACTCAACAAGAAAACCGACCCAGAAAATCTTAGCGGCGAATACAGCAACTGCAATTAAAAAACAAGAACACGTACTGGAACACAACTCTGTTAGAATTAAAAAAAAAAAAAAGAAAAAAAAAACCCCCAAAGCTAAAAACAAATGGAGAAAGAGTCGAAATGTAGCTGAAAAGGCCAAGGACGCAGATCAAGCTGGAGTGTGAAAGCGTTAAGCTAAGAATCAGCGGAAAAAACTAATCTTGGGAGGATCTGCTACGGCGATAACCACTAACGCTGCTAAAGGAAATGAATAAATAGATGCGTAGAACAAAGGCTGGAACTTAGCAGAATAAGATTCTTGATATTGGGGTATTGGAAGAAAAGATTGTGATGGAAAATTGGAGTGAATAAAGGTACACAAACTTTTGGATCTCACACAAGCCGCGTACTACCGGTTCAAGTTGAAGAAGATTGTGGTGCAGAGCTTTGGAAAGTGCAAGAGAGAAAGAGGGATGAATAGAAGAAAAATAATACTATAATTTTAATTTAATACTATAAAATAATAATTTTGAAAACGAGTGTGATTGTAAAGGAAGAGTATTATTGCAAAAAAGTATGAGTGTGTCTTTGCCACTCAATTTCTCCCTTTTCCTAATTTATTTTTTCGTTTTTTTTTTTTTTTTGTTTCATCCTTTTTCTAAGATATTGGATAAGATATTATGTGGAAGGAGGTGTTTGAATCTTGTGGCATTCCTTACTCATGGTCAATAATTGTTGCTTAACTAGCTTCTGATTGATTCCCAGAGATAAAAAAATTACATGTCTCTTATGATTATTGTTAATCAAAGAGTGAAAAGAAAGTGAAGAAGGTAATCCAAACAAATTAGAGAAATACATGTTTCGATTTAATGTGTAATAAAAAAATAATTGCAATAAAATGTCAATTGCAAGATTTTCAATTTATTGGCTTGATTTAAGCATTTAATTGATTTTTTATTGTCAAATATGTGGGCCATTTTTTTCCTTGGCAGCAACAGCGTCCAACTTCCTGGAATTGGTTTTGGATGTCTCATCAAAGTCATTTTCGATTTCATTTTGCACGTTATGTTACGAACAACCAGTCACAAGTTAGATAACTTTTATAAAATTAGATATATTTGGTACCAGAGAAATAATAATTCACACAAAAATAAGAAAAAATGAAAACATAATTATTAATTTATTTACTCTTGAAAATTTTCTACTTGTTTCGAAAACATACACGTACATATATAGAATATGGAATTAGTGTGGTCACTGATATATTTTTTTTGTTCTGTTAATAACAACAACAAGAACATCATGGAATAATTTAATAGAGATATCATTCCATTGAATTCCTCATATTTCAAACGAAAGACAAATAATAGGGACAAGAACATTGACGAAGGTTTGTGTCCAAAAACTATTGAAGAAAGGGCACAAAATAAGGCAAGTATGAATATTGATGTGAAAAAATCGAAGTTAGAATTCAGTAATTCCAAATGGCATGTGCCTCACATGGCTTGAATACTTCTTAAATCGTGAATCGGTGGCTTTTAGGTATAAAATAATACATGGACTCGGTTCTGCCAAACTTTATCTTTTTAATTCAACTATGACAGTTTTCAAGCTGTTCCCATTAATTTTCATTTTTTTATATAATAAATATATTGGCTCTATTTAAAAATGCACTGAATCAAATAATAAAATTGGAAATAATTAATTTATAAGCTTTATAAATGGATTGCTGAAAAATGCAATAATACTCATTTTTCATTTGTAAATTTCTAAATTTAATCAGAGAAGCAACAATTTGTCCTTAAATAAATAAATCAAGCGACATATCTTTATTGGGAGAAGTTTAAAATCCTTTCTTCAAGCAAAGGACACCTTGTTGCTTCTGATTTGGGGTAGAAAACAGATAAACACCGACCTATGTTATTTCGAGCAAAACAAAGCTTTCAATTCTCTTGGTACTAGAAAAATACGTATTAAAAAGAAGAAGTTTATCAACAAAATAATGTTCATTTTTTTTATATGAAACTGAATCATTGTTTGTTTTGCCCCAAAATAGTTCCCAGAGCACCAAAAATCATTGCAGAATCGTAATGGCCGTCAATTTCCTTTGTCAAATGGAGAAAAAAAATGGAGAAAACAGAAGAAATATAAACTTCTGACAAGAAAAAATTTGAGGTGGGGACAAAGTATGGGTTGTTTCTTACACACTATGGTTGCAAGAGATGCTCCAAGAAACTATGAAGGTCAACGAAATGGTGATTCCACCGTTTGTACTATAATCAGGTCCACCACAACTATTTTTCTATCACTGCTTTTCATGCAATCATAGTAGAAACCACATTTATTTTCAGATTAAATACATCGTAAGATTGAATTATTATCGTACTTAGTCTGATTATAGTATGAAAACGGCTCAGGGAAACTCTCCAAATCAACTTAACGATTGGTTTCTTAAATCCAACACAGGTATTTATGCTATGTTTGCTGTTTTGGAATGTCCAAACACGTTATTTTATTTGGTCAAAGTATTATTTTTAAAAATTTTCGAAATAGGGTTTATATTATGCATACAATGGAACTTGATGATGAACCCCACAATTGAATTTGAAGTCCAAAAATGTATCTCAATTATTTTTCATTATTGATGATTACTCTCACGTGCTCCCAAATAGTGAAGATCCATGTCCCATGCATAATCAAAACTATTATTATTATTAGTTCCCAACTAACTGGGTAATGCTTTTGAGTTGGACGTTGAAACATCAAAAATCAAAACACGATGCTTGTTATCATTCTTCTTTTTTGCTTTTGTTTTTGCCGAAGCTAGACATCAAGATAATAATAATTATTATAACAATAATAGTATAATAGTTTGCAGGTCTTGTATGAATCCTTATACGTAGATTTCACTAAGATATTTTTGCGAATTCAAAAATCATATAGAATGTCCCTATCTTAAAGAGTACGAAAATGATATTCCAATATAATTTGAACTAATTTTTCTATGAACGTGAGGTGATGATGTTGTGCATCTTTTAGTGTTCCATTTTTTATTTCTGAATACCAAAATCTTTGTTATGACTCCACATATAATATGAGAGCACTCCCACCAGAGGTGGGAGGTGTTGTTTACTTTATTTATTTGGAAATGCCTTGAAGCAAGGAAGATAAAGGATTTTTGAGTCTACTGTAACTTTAATTTAATTTCATTTTCATGAATGTAAGGTGATGATGTTGTGCATCTTTTGGTGGGTGTTCCATTTTTTATTTCAAAATCTAAATACCAAAATCTTTTCCAGCACTCTCCATATAATTTGAGAGAACGTCCCACCTTTGGAAGCGGTTGTTTGTTTTTATTTATTTGGAAATGCCTCCAAGCAAATTCTACTCAGATTTACGTGATACTCAAAACTGCTTGGGATATCTCTCTTGTGAGGTATATCGAACGTACAACGACGCCATTTTCCTATGCTTCCCTGCACCATGCAACCAAGATTTATGTTATATATGAATTTGTATATGC
>Ga0214543_1009548_pt1 | contig 14986 bp, 2 predicted proteins | sample CNSS2metaG_FD_160094 | JGI IMG/M metagenome (GOLD analysis project Ga0214543, IMG submission 160094) | Root nodule microbial communities from cowpea collected in UCLA plant growth center, Los Angeles, California, USA - CNSS2 | ecosystem: Host-associated > Plants > Roots > Nodule | place: USA...
ACACACGAGGATCTTATTCTTCATTTTCAACAAAAATCCAACACTATGAGAGAGTTTTTATCTCAATTCTAGTGTCAAATATATTCTTTATTTGGTAGTAAAGTGATTAAGGAGTACAAAATTGTTCTACATCCTTTATTCAAAGTGAAAGTGATATATTATTTCTAGAAGACAAGAGTAGAGTATTTGTCATCACTAATAAATCTTAATATTAGTATATTTTCATAAAATATATTTAAAATATTAAAATAGATATATAATAAATTTTATGGTGTTATACATATAAAATATATTAAAATTAAAAATATTTTTTTTTATTTGTATATGTGAAAAAAAATAGGAATCTTATCCACCATTCTCAACCAAGCTTAAAGACTGTGGAGAATTTTCATCCTTAGTCACAATGTCAGATACGTTTTTTATTATTTGACAGTTTTGTTAGTGATTAAGGAGTACAGAATCTCAGTGTCAGATACATTCTATATTTGACAATATTGTTGGTGAACAAGGAGTGCAGAGTTCAATGTGAGATACATTAATTCTTTATTTGACAGTATTGTTGGTGATTAAGGAGTATATCCTTTAATCATTTGTAAATTGAAGGTGGTATATTAATTCACATTAGAAGAGAATATTAGTGTACTTTATCATCACTAATGAATCTTAAAATTAGTGTATTTTAATGAAATATTTTTGAAATATCAAAATAGATGTATATAAGATTTAATGGTGTTAAATATATAAAATATATTAAAATTCAAAAGATTTTTTTTTATTTTAACTGTGGTAAAAAATATGGAGATCTTGTTCCTCCTTCCCAACAAAGCTCCAATCTTATGGGAGAGTTCTCCTCCTCAATCTTAGCTTTCATCCTCAATCTCAATGTTAGATACATTCTTTACTTATCTTGGTGATTAAGGGGTGTAGAATCTCAGTGTAAAATTCATTTTTTATTTGGCAGTATTGTTATTGATTAAGGAGTACAAAATTGTTGTACTCCTTTACTCATATGTAGAGTAAATGTGGTATTGTATTTTTACACGATAATAAGATTATTTTATCATCACTAATGAATCTCAATAGTAATGTATTTTCATGAAATATTTTTGAAATTTTAAATAAATGTAAAAAAATTTTATAGTTTTATATATATATATATATATATATATATATAATATATTAATATTAAAAATAATTATTTTTATTTGTATATGTGAAAAAAAAATATGGGAATCTTATCCATCCCATATTCTCAACAAAGCTTCAACACTATGGGAGAATTTTCATCATTTGTCTTGGTGTCAGATACATTCATTCTTATTTGGCAGTATTGTTGGTGATTAAGGGGGACAAAATCTCAGTGTCAGATACATTCTTTATTTGACAGAATTGTTGGTGATTAAAGAGTACAAAGTCTTAATGTGAGATACATTAATTATTTATTTGACAGAATGGTTGGTGATTAAGGAGTACATTGTCCTTCTCTATCCTTTAATCATTTTTAATATTCTGTAAATTGAAGGTGAGGGTATATTAATAGTAGTGTATTTTATCATCACTAATGAATAGTAATGTATTTTATCATCACTAATGAATAGTAATGTATTTTATCATCACTAATGAATCTTAATAGTAGTGTATTTTCATAAAATACTTTTGAAATATCAAAATAGGTGTATACAAAATTTGATAATGTTACATATATAGAATATATTAAAATTAAAAAGTTTATTTATATATGTGGAAAAAAAATATAGAGATCTTGTTCCTTCTTCTCCCAACAAAGCTCCAATCCTATGGGAGAGTTCTCCTCCTCAATCTTAGCTTTCATCATCAATCTCAATGTTAGATACATTCTTTACTTATCTTGGTGATTAAGGGGTGTAGAATCTCAGTGTGAAATTCATTTTTTATTTGGCAGTATTTTTGTTGATTAAGGAATGCAAAATTGTTCTCTCTCCTTTACTCATCTGTAGAGTGAAGGTGGCACAATATTTCTACAAGAGAATAAGAGCATTTTATCATCGCTAATGAATCTTAATAGTAGTGTATTTTTATGAAATATTTTTGAAATACCAAAATAAATGTATACAAAATTTGATGGTGTTATTTATATAAAATATATTAAAATTAAAAGAAATTTTTTTTATTTGTATATGTGAAAAAAAAAAATATGGGAATATTGTCCCTCATTCTCAACAAAGCTCCAACATTGTTGGAGAATTCCATCCTAAATCTTAGTGTTAGATATATTCTTTATTATTTGGTAGTATTGTTGGTGATTAATGAGTGCAGAATCTTATCGATCTTTATTCTTATATAGTGCTCTACTCTCTCATTTCTAGCACAATGTGGGACTTAGACTCACACTTAGAGCATTTTATTATCACTAATGGATCTTAATAGTAGTGTATTTTCATGAAATATTTTTGAAATATCAAAATAAGTGTATAAAATATTTGATGGTGTTATATATATAAAATATATTAAAATTAAAAGAAATTATTTTTATTTGTATATGTGAAAAAAATATATGGGAATCTTGTCCCTCATTCTCAACAAAGCTCCAACATTGTTGGAGAATTCCATCCTCAATCTTAGTGTTAGATATATTCTTTATTATTTGGTAGTATTGTTGGTGATTAATGAGTGCAGAATCATATGGGTCTTTATCCTTATATACTGCTCTACTTTCTCATTTCTAGCACAATGTGGGACTTAGACTCACACTTGGATGGGAGTCCCTTCAACCACATTGATACACCCCCTCCAGCGGAAACATTCCCAATCACGAGTATTCCTTTTCTGCCCTTTTTTGTACTTTCGTTCTTCTTAACTGGACACGCTTACTTGGAACCCTTGCTAGGAAGACTTTCGATACAAAGACCATATTGCACTCGTCTGAGCCGGTTTTAACCATCGGCTCTGATACCACACCACTGGGGATTTCACTGGGGAGATGCAACACCAATGAGACCTGAGCTCAACCACATAAAGCATTGACACCACTTTCAACCCAAAACCTTAAGACAATGAGTTTATGGGTCTTTATCCTTATATAATGCTCTACTCTCTCATTTCTAGCCAATGTGAGACTTAGACTCACACTTGGATTGCTAGCAAAATCTCAATGTCAGATACATTTCTTATTTGACAGTATTGTTGATGATTAAGAAGTGCAAAATCTCTATGTCAGATACATTTTTTATTTGAGAGCATTGTTTTATTCATTGGTGAAGCAAATGTGGTATAATATTTCTAGAATAGAAGAGAATATTTAAAAAATTAACAAAAAATTTAAAAAAATTTAAAAAAACCAGAGAGTGACACGTGGCGTGCCGTTAACAACGTTAATTTTTTTTTTTAAAGGGACCTAATTGAGGCACTTTTTCAAAAGTGGAAACACAATTGACACTTTTTTCCTACGGGTACCAAATTGAGACACTCCTACCAAAGTGGGTACCATCCGAGTAATTAAATCTTTTATTATTAATAAAGTTAAACTCCAAACTTAATTTCAACAATTAACAATTTTGTCATCATATATAAAGACATCAAGTGTATCATATTATGCAAACTTAGTGAAGATTAAAAATCAAATAACTTGTCACACATACGTTTAGGAACTAAATTTCAAGTTTAAAACAAAACCATAGTTTAATGTTTTGTATAGAATTTATAGTTAATTTAAAATATTTTTAGAAATATTTAATTAAAACGTTAATTTTAGTAAGAATATCACCATAAGATTTATAAAAATGTAGATTGAGTATCAATTTAAGGAGGGGGAATATTGTTTCATTTTTACAAAATTTGGGACTAAATTGAAACTAAAAACAAATATAGGAAGCAAATTGAATCATTTTGATACGTGACATAATTGTGAAGTGACATATGTAAAAAAATTTAAAAAAATTAAAAAAAAAACAAAAATTGACATGTGACGTTGACTTTAATATTGTATGATCAAACTAATGGTAATGACTAAATTGAATCATTTTTAAGAAAATGAAAATCAAAATGAGAAAAAAAAAAACTTGAAGACCAATGATATTACTTGACGAAGAAAAAAAACAGTAATTTAACCTTTTAAATTATTTTCCAGAAAATCAAATTGCAATGAGACAATGAATACTAGACACACCTTAATGTGACATGTGTCACTTATGTTGTCAGGTAACATGATCTTTTCTACCTAACATTCTATAAGAATTTAAATTGAATTTATGTATGAGAAAATTTCAAAATCAAAATAAGAATTCTGCAAAATCGCACGCTATCCCAAATTTTGACTAAATAAAAGATTGTATTTAGACCATGATAATCAATATATAATTAAGCGACATATTGTAGATGTTTCACTTACTACGAATATAAATAAATTTTAGACGTAAAAATGGTATAACTAAAATCGTGCATTTGTATGCTTTCTTTTAAAAGTTATTAATATTATCATTTTGTTCTTACAAGATACTTTAATTAAAATAAAATTGTGTAGTCTAGTTTAAGTTTCTACTTTTAAATTATGTGACCCTTTTAAGTATTTTCAAACATGTCTTTCAATTTAGGATTAAAAGGCAAAAACTGTTTGAAATTGTCTATTTTATTCCACAAATAGTGTTGGTGTTCTCATATAAACTTTGTTAAAGTGACATTATTGTGGTCAATTAAAGAATTTAGGTTAAAATATCTTTTTATACCAATTTTCGTCAAGTTTTTTTAAATAAGTTCTAATTTTGATTTTGTATTCAAATAGGTTCCAATTTTCGTCAATTTTGTTCAATTGAGTCTTTTTTTGCTAACATCATTTAAATCATTAACGGCCATAAACAGTGACTGCCACATGTCATTTCGTAGTATTTTTTAATTGTTTTTGAATTTTAATTTTAATTTTTAATTTTTTTTAAATTTTTAAATTTTTTTTAAAATGTACACATGTCAACCCGGTAGTGTGCCACGTATCACTTTGTGGTTTTTTTGAATTTTTTGATTTTTTTTTTGAATTTTTTTGAATTTTTTTAAAATGTCCACGTGTTAACTCAGTAATGTGTCATGTCAAAGTCAATGTTCTATATTCAATTTGGTCCTATATTTGTTATTTTTGTTCAATTTAGTCTCAATTTTTGTTAACATTAACTAATTTGGTCTCCCTCTAAATTGAAACCAAATTTAATTTTTATATTAAAATTCACATTTTTTATTAAATATTTTTATATAATATATTACAATTCACATCATTATAACTTTAATATAAAAGTAAATTTGATCACATTTTCAATAAGGACCAAATTAGTTAATGTTAACAAAAATTGGGACTAAATTGAACAAAAATAACAAATAAAGGGACCAAATTGAATATAGGACATTGACTTTGACACGTGGCACGCTATTGGGTTGACACGTGGACATTTGAAAAAATTCAAAAAAATTCAAAAAAATTCAAAAAAATCACGAAGTGTCACGTGGCACACTACTGGGTTGACACGTGTATATTTAAAAATTTTTAAAAAAAAACCTTAAAAAAATTCAAAAAATAAAAAAATTCAAAAAAGAATAAAAGAATAAAAAAAATTCAAAAAAACCCACACGTGGCAGTCATTGTTCATAGTCATTAATGATTTAAACAGGTTTAGCAAAAAATGACCCAATTGAACAAAATTGACGAAAATTAGGACCTATTTGAACACAAAACCAAAATTAGGACTTATTTGAAAAAACTTGACGAAAATTGGAAGCAAAAAGTTATTTTAACCAAGAATTTAAGATGTTACGTATATTTTGAAGCTCAGTAGAACCATTATAATTTTATTCTTAAGATTTAAAAGTATTTACTATTTGAACATTCTAATACTTATTTAGAAGTACTAGATGATGTCTTAGTAAAAGGTTTTTATGATTATAAATATAGCTAAGTAATCAATTAAGTATATCATATATTATTATGAACAATTATAACCTATGTTTTGTTTAGCTATGTTGCTACCATGTATCAAAGTATTCTATTTTACCGTCATTATACACCACACAACATATAATTTTCAATTTGAAATCAAAGAATATAAATTTGAAAACCTAAACTACTTTTCAAATGATACATATAGTTTTTTTTTAAAGATTCATATATTCAAGTTTAAATAATTAATTAAATCAAAATTTAACATATTTCTAATTTGATTTCTAAAGCGAGAAGGCAATTTACAATCTAAAGTTCATATTCAAAATTATATAGACGAAGAAGAAATTTGTTCTTACTTAGATTAATTCGAGGTAAATTAGTTTGATATTTGTTCTGCCACTAAAGGGGGAAGTCCACTTGCAAGGACTCGACGCTCAAGTTAGTAAATAACATTTCATGAGTATGAGAGTAAAGAATGAGAATTAAGTTGGTGTACTCCTTATGTTATCATGTACTTGTAGGCTTTCACATGAGCCTATTAATATAACAAATAAGATATCGAGATATAACAACAAATTAACATATATAATAACTGAATTCAGTTTATAATATCTTGGATTTTATTTATATTATCATAAATATCATCCTTCCATGATTTTAGGCGTGTTAATATTTTAGAAAGATCTCACACTTGGAGCTCATGCTTATTGGGCCTGTAAATAATAATAAAAATAATAATGTAACTATAGGTCGGGTATGTACATAAGCCCCCAAGCTCAAAAGTTAATAACTTTTGCAGGTGGACCAAGTTATTAAATGGATGAGTTCATAAGTTGTTCTTAGCCTTAGGTTGAGTTGTACTAGACGTTTTCTTTTGCATGAGGCACAAAACCAACTCAAACTTTTACTGATATTTTGTTGAGCTCTATTTTTTCTTATAATTTGGTTGACCATGTTCGACCATGGAATTCTCTCTCCTTATTAATGAGGGGTTTCAAGACTCATGATGGTTGCCTTGGCTTATACACGAGATGCCTTTTTACCTATTGTCAACAACACATGGCAGCTTGTTATTAGAGGGTTTTAAATTTTGCAAAAGATTAAATGTTTGGGCTTCTCAATGTTCTACCACCAATCATTTTAGCTTCATCTACAAGTTTTCCTCATCTTTGCGAGGTATCTTCCTCATTTTCACGTTTTCCATTTATGCTCTATTTCTGTGCTCTTGCTTTTGTTCACCAATCCTCTACCTCAAGGTCTTGGGTTTTCATTCACTCACTGGGTATGTTCACCATTGTCATGTCTTCTTCATGTATTTCTAACTCTTCTAATGGGCAAAGACCTTTGATCGAACTAGAGGTTGTTTACCATTGGAGATGATAACTCCTCTAGTCATATTGATTGTTCCTTCGGTCAATCCCCTCTCTCCCCCTTTCCTTCATTTTCCAAGGGAAAGTGTAAGAAGGTGGGAATGTCATGTTCCTATGCCTCCAACTTTCTTTCTATCGAGTTTTATGGAAGACATTATGTCTGAATTTAATATTTGAGATGAAGAGTTTGTAAAACATATAAAAGGTCGAGCCCTGTTATCCTAGTGATAAGGTTTATATGAAGCCTTTGCCAGATTATGTCGACTTCACCTTCATATATGAATATATGTTTAAAGATTTAGGAATTACCTTCTTTTTGTCCACCTTCGAGTGTCCTATGTTGATCAAGATGTGAGTGGCACTAAGGTAGTTGAATCCAAACAACTAGGCCTTCTTAAGGCTTTTCAAATTTTGTGTGAACAACACAGTATGACACCTACCTGTAATATTTTGATGCACTTTTATCAACTTAAGCATGGTTCAAAGGTCAGTTGGGTCTCTTTGAACGGTGTTCAATACAAGTCTTTTTTTTTCGTGTATTCTTAATCTTATAAGGGTTTTAAGACTCAAATTTTCATGCTTAGGTGCGCTGAGTCAAATAAGGAGAAACGTATTTTATTCTATTTTTATCATTCATCGAGGTTTCCTCTCTACTAGCAAAAGGTCTAAAAATTTTACCTTTGTGTTTGAGCATCTTCTCTTAACTGAGGATAGGAGAAATGTTGTTATTTTGGAGGGCCTTCCACGACCAATTAACAACAAATCACTCCTTAGCATTCTTTCTGGCGAGAACCCTTCTACCATGTTCTTAGGTAACTTTCATGTACCTTTACTTATTTTCAAGCTCCAACTACATTAACTTTCATTGTGTTTGCATGAGTTATGGGCAAGAAGTTCGACTTCCACGTGGCTTGCGCCCGGGTGGGGGCTCTCCTGGAAATAATGTGGATGGCAGCCCATCAAAGAAGAGAAAAAAAAAGCGAAAGCTTCATTCGCGCAAGTCGGCTTGTGGCCAGAGGCCACCTTAGCCGAGTTTCATTTTGAGGGTATTCCTACCAAGGTTACCCTTAACTAAAAGGTGTTTCTATTCCTCAAGTTCAGGTTACCACTAGGTAGGTTAAGCCTCAACTAGTTGTTATTCCTCTCTCAATTATTTTTACTACATTTGTTCCGACCTCAGTCATGCTGACTTCCTCAATTGTTCCTCTACGACATCCATCACAACCTATTTCGATTGAGGCGATCTCTTTCCCGCTCCAGGCTCAATGACCCTAGGCTACCCCACTTGAGTATCATGTTGGTTTGATTTATCATGGAGCTCGAGAAAGGCCCTTGACCTGACTCAATCACATTTCCATATACACTCTTTATGGCATATCAACATGCAAGGTTGAGTCCCTACAAATAGTAGTTCTTGTTTCCTTGTACCTTATCATGCAAGCATGCTTAATGATGTTTGGGGATGTCAGGTTTGAGGAGTCTAACCATTATGCATCATTACCAAGAGACTATTGCTAAGCAAGATGCGAAGGTAGAGACCCTTCTGAAGGATCGCATCGAGCTGGCGGCCAAGTAACAAACTCTTTTATAAAGACTTGCTGACAATGACCTGATGATGAGTCATTATTTTCCCTTTTTGTATTGATTCCTTGAAGAAATGAAATGAGACCTTGAGGTTGGTTTTTTGAAATGCATTTTCGCTTCAGTTTTCTTTTCATCCTCTTCAGCTCGTGCTTATTTGAATGAACCCGAAATTCGGTGATGCTTAATCATGGTTTCATGTTTTTTGCACTTTTATCCCTTGTTCATGCTTAATGAGTTTGAGTTTTGCCATAGTTCCTTCATCTGTGTGTGAGCAGTGGAATGATGTGTGCTCAACTTAATAACATAATGAACTTGTGTTAATCTTCGCTTAGTTGATTAATTTCGGGTTTCATGAGAGTAAAATGGATAGAATAATTATTTTTGTAACCTGTGATTGGTGGATTTTCATTGGAATCAAGGAATTAATACATTTTCAAATATATTTTATTAAAATTTGCAATCACATTTACTTAATTCTATGTTGGAATTTTGAATCTGCCAAACTAAACCCCCTTTGTGTTGTATATGGAAAGCTTTGATTGAAAATAATGGTCACTAGGAGACGACTTTGGGTTAACTCCTAAGTACTATATTTAAATGTTTTATTTGGTCGGGTATGACCTCGGTCACCTAGCCATCACCTCCAAAGATTTAGAGACTACTCAACGCTAAGGCCAAAAAAATAATTTGAAGGATGAGCTTGGGATGGCCTCAAATGCTTTTAAGGCCGAGGATAAGCTTCGATCCTTGAAGCTACAAACTGTTGAGGATGATGTTATGAAGTTGAAAGTTGAGCTTCAAGGTGCTTGAGAAGGGTAGGAAAAAGTTGAAGATGAAAAGGTGAGGGTTGAGGCTGAAGCTTTTGATTATGTTGGCTAGTCTTTAGAGACATATGTTGAAGGATTCAAGAATATTATGTTTCAGGCTTTATTTTTCTCTTCTAACTAAGATGGTTCCCAATTTGGCCTTGGCAAATATGTGAAGGATGGAGACCTAGTCGAGGACTAAATTTTCATCCCCATGTATTTTGTACTTGTTTCTTTAATGCTACAACATATTTGTGTGACTTTTATGTTTAAAATGATTTTTTTTTCTTTAGTATATGAATTGTATGAATTTTACACTCAGTTTTACTGAGTAGTTGCATATTTGGACTCTAAACTTTGGAGTTTTGAGTAGTCGTGCATTCAAACTTTGGGCTTAGATTTATCGAGTAGTCGCGTATTCGGACTATGGATCGGATGTACCGAGTAGTCTTGTGTTCATAAGCAATTCATAATAGAATAATTTTGACATAAACTGAAAAAATGTTATTGAGTGTATTGTGTCTCATTAAAACCCTTGCTCAACAAAACTTATGCTAGGAAAAATAAAGGTGAGGGAGAAAACGTACACTTTATTTGCTCTAAGATGCTACAAAATAATAAGAACTTAAAACTAAATGTTGAGGTATTTATGATGTCACGGGTCTCATCTCGTATCATATCCGGCTCGACTATGTGCTTCTTGGGGTATTTTTATTGCCACGAGCCCCAACCCGTACTGCTTGTATATTATTCGCCTTAGTTGCACTCTTGTTTCTTTGTTCTGAGTTCCAACGTTTAGGTGATTCGACCCTATCCTACATTGAAAAATCGAATAATATGAAGTTTGAGCTTATGGTTTGTGTTTATCGATCATGCTTGAAGATTCTGTGTATATTTTGTAGGAGGAATGCTTTGCCGATGTGGATGAATTTTGTTGTTGGCATGGGCCATGAAAGTGGACTTTTGAGTTATGTACAACAACTGGGTCCGGGGACCTCAGCTGCTTTGCACTGAACTTGCAGTTTCTACTTTGAGGCATATCTTGCCTTCCTAAACTTGTAGAGGGAGTTGCAGATCCCCAATTTTTATGATGCTTTCTTGGACATTGATTGAATAAGGGGTTACTTTTAAGCATAAGGTGTAATAATCCTGAGCTTTTTTGGGTTTGCTCGTACACTCATGATGCTTCTGTTCTCTGCTAGGAATTTTATCACCATGTGAGGGGTAGACACGATGGCGTCGAGTTTGTTCAATGTTTTTCATCTTTTAAAGGCAGTGTACGATGTGTCAGCATCTACCAGGACGTGTCACACTTCTCTCGCTTGGTAAGACTCTGGTGTACCAAAGGTGGGGAGAAGGTTCACATACCTTCGTGTTTGTACTCTCCCACCTACAAAACAAATTAATGGATCAACATAGGGTTGGATCTTGGAAGTTGGTACGTTGAACTTTTGAAATTTTTGTCAACATATGACATCCGTCGAGCTCCCCTAATCTATGAGTATTTGTGGACTCTTTAGTTTGCGAGCATGATCACGACAACCATTGGGTCGTCTTGTTTGAGGTCGTGGATACTGAAGTCTTTGTTAGGAAGGTGATGGTAGACATGGTCCAAGGAGAGAACTAACTAACCGAGATTATACTTTGGGAATATCGCTTTATTGTCGAGTTATTGATGTCTCGTCTTTTGAATCCTTCTACAATAGTCATGACGCTTCCCTGAGCATCGACTGAGTTCACTTGAGGAATAGGTTGCTTCCTTGTTTGGGTACTGGATTTTTTTAAAGAGTGTGTTGCTCTTGTTGTAGTTATTGTTGGGTTGGTTGTGCACCTCAGCTAGAGTTTCCTCGTCCAGGGTTTGCTTTGGCTGTCCGATTTTTACCTCTCCGATTTGCGTATTAGCACAAATTGGGTGAGGGCTCTAAATTGTATAAGCTTTTCAATATAGTTTTTAACCTTTATGCCCTCCTCGGTTGAATGGTTGTAATTATTGTGATAAGTTTATATTTTGCTAGGATCCCCTAAACTAGGGTTTGGGAATTGCTATGGAAATCGGACAAGCTCTAAGTTGCAAGATTCTTGTAGTATCGTCTCTCGGCTTGTTGATAAGTGTCAAGAATAAGTAAATTTTCCATTTGATATTGACATTTATCATGTATCAAATGATGTTATTTGTGTACAAAACAAACCTCCTTAGCTTAAGATACATAATGAGATATTGAGAAATAAATTTTTATGAATTATAATGGTATTTTGCTAATTTGCAATAAAAATAACAGAAAATATCAAGTATGCAGTTGAGCCACAATATTGGAGCTAAGCCATGGAAGTAGAAAATACAGGACAATATATTTGGACTTTCTAGTTGAGCACGAGAAATGGAGCTGAGCCTCGTGAGGAAACCCTCTTTTCAAGGAAACCTGGAGCGCAAATCCACGAGACTAAGCAGTCAAGAAAACCCTTCCAAAAAGGAAAAGTTATGTGCTAAGCACTAGGACAAGGGGTTGAGTTAAGAAGGAAATCCACTTGTGAAGTAACCCCTATGGTTGAGCACCAAAAGTTGGGCTGAGCACCACCCAAAAATTCCTACAAATAAAGAGCTTGGGTCCTCATTTCAAGCATTGAGTTGAGGCTCTACAATGTAGTAGTAAAATAGAATAGGGTTTGTGAAGCACGAGGGAGATACTCTTATTGTAGATCTTATGTGTAGATGTTGCTGGAATTGCATTATAATATTTTATGAGTAGCCAAACTCCATCGTGTCCAGGTTTGATGTAATCGGCTCTAATTTTATTCACTTCTACTTCTTAGGTATTTATCTTTGCTTTAATTCAATTGTTTATGGTTTGATTTATGCTTAATGATGACTTCATCATTCATCTTATTTCACAAGTTTGATTTGAGTTGGAAGATTGGTCTCAACTTGTGTGGATGAATTGACAACTCATCCTATTTCACTGGTTAGGATTGAGTTGAAAGACTGATCTCAAACTAAGGTCCAATCAATCATCATATTTATACTGGTGTTGATTCAATAGCCAAAGGGGATGTTGGAGGAGAGAGTCTTGCACATTAAAGCAAGGATTCATTCTACTAGGAGTTTTGGAATCACACTGGGTTTGAAGTCCTTAGGTTATAGTGAACATTGAATGTTTTGCAAAGTAAGTAAACAAGATGGTAATGGTGTAGTAGAAGAAGATGTGATGAAATCGATTCATAACCCCTACTCCACTCAATCTATCTAATAACTACTATTTATTTTTACTTGCACTTTTTATCACAAACATAAAACCCAAAAATCAAACTACCAATATACTAGTTAAATCCATGTGGATACGACACTTGTTGATACTACTATATACAAGTACACTTGCTAGGAAGTGATTGTTGTGAGACAATCATCACTCGTGTTGAGTGGGGTGTAGGTGTTATACTTACCTAGTCGCCGTGGTCTAGATAATTGGCCATCTATGAAGCCTTTTGGTAGAGGAGGACCAATGATTTTGCCCTGGCTTTCTTCAATAGGCATGTGTCGGGTTGGTCTAATCCTTATGGTGTCCATGTTTTATGGTGGGCCATTGATGAGGGAGTCTAGGAATGGACCTGGGCATAGTGTGCATATGAGGGTGTGAATTATTGTACTTAGATGGAGGTGGGGGACCTTCGTTGGTGGTGTTTGCAAAACGACCCATGAATTTTCTAAGTGACTTGTTGTCTCTTTGAATCACATGCTTTAGGCATATGGAGAAGGCTACCACCGATTTTCGATCTGTGAACCTTGTCGCAAACATGGTGCACAAGGTGTTAAATGAATCTATAGACTGGGTGGAAGCGCAAACATATCTCAATAAATTTAATTATTCTTTATTACATTTAATTTTATATTATTATTTATTAACATTAAATATATATTTTATTAAAAATATTAAAATTAATATAAAAAGTTAAAAAAAAAATTAAAAAAATGCAACCCTTCTAATATTCGTCGTTGGTAGTATTGTTGGTGATTAAGAAGTCTAGAGTTCTTCTCTATCCTCTATTCATCTGTAAAGTTGAAGGTGGAAAAAATTTTCTACTAGAGAAAAGAATAATAATGTATTTTATCCTCACCAACAAATCTTAATAATAGTGTATTTTCATGAAATATATTTGAAATATCAAAATTGATATTTAAAAAATTTATAGATTTATGTATATAAAATATATTAAAATTTAAGAAAATGTTTATATGTGTGTAATAAAAAATATGGGGATATTGGCCTTTCCTCAACAAAGCTCCAAAACTATCGGAGAGTTTACATCCTCAATCTAAGTGTGTCATATACATTCTTTGTTTGACAATATTTTTGGGGATTATGAAATGTCCAATCTTCATTGTCAAATTCATTCTTTATTTGGCAGGATATTTGGTGATGAATGAGTATAAAGTTGTGCTCTATCCTTTATACATTATGTCTTAATAATAATGTATTTTCATGAAATATTTTTGAAATATGAAAACTAATGTATAAAAAATTTGATGTATGTATATAAATATATTAAAATTAGAAAAAATATTGATATATGTGAAAGAAAAAGTATGGGATTTTTCCCCTCATACTTAACAAAGCTCCAACTCTATGGAGCGTCAGATACCATTTTTATTTGGCAGTATTGTTGTAATTAAGGAATGCAGAATCTAGAGCCGTCAAAATGGGTTTTAATCGGAATTATAATTTAGTTTTTTTTAGATCGAAGAAAAAAAAATTGTGTTTTTTTTTTTTAATGAAGTGAGTTAGTGAGCCAACCCGTTTAACCCGCTAACCCGTGGTGGGTCGGGTCGGCAGGGACGGACCTATGTGGTGACAAGGGGAGCCGTGGCTCCCCCAATTTTTTTATTTGAATTTTTTTATATATATTTATATATTTTTTAAATTATATTTATATATTATTTATATTATTAAATATAATAAAAAAATTTAATGAAGACATTGATTTATAAAAGAGATTAGATTTTTTTTTCTCGCTACAAGATCTTTCCACCATGTAAATTATGAGAAATTAATACAAAGAGATAGATCGGGGAATAGAGGTTGGAAAACACATAAATTGAGATTGAAGTATACATTATTGCATGATCTCTCAGATCAAGGTTAGTATTTTATCATGATTTATGTATGTTAAATTTATTTAGAATGTTTATCCCAAATTAATAAAACCCTAATTATGATTTTAGGGATTCTTTTATGAAAATGGTATGAACCTAATTATAATTTTTCTCATATTATTATAATCCTTAATTGTAAAATTTAGGGATTTTGTGTTTTTTGCTGCCTATGGTAATTTTTTTT
>Ga0214543_1009550_pt1 | contig 14982 bp, 5 predicted proteins | sample CNSS2metaG_FD_160094 | JGI IMG/M metagenome (GOLD analysis project Ga0214543, IMG submission 160094) | Root nodule microbial communities from cowpea collected in UCLA plant growth center, Los Angeles, California, USA - CNSS2 | ecosystem: Host-associated > Plants > Roots > Nodule | place: USA...
TCAATAATCACTAAATGAAAGAGAAAATATTTATTTTGTACATTCTCTAAATTATATTTTCATATATTAATTATTCAATTGTAAGCCAACTTGCAAGCTGACAGTAAAATTGATATCGAAAATAGTTTATATTATTAATAAAAATATATAATTAGTTTATAAATTGGAGTATAAATTAGTCTTTAATATTAATCATCAAAATTTTAACTATTTACTATTATTAATTCTAAATTAATTTATATTTTTAATTTAGAGACTAATTTAGAATTAATAATAATAAATAACAAAGGATAGAGATCAGTTTAAACTCTAATTTAAAAATTAATTTTATTTTTTTAATAATATAAATAATTTTAGATGCTAATAATTTTTAATTTATAAAATGATTTCCCTAACATTATCAATATAATAATTAATTTTTTAATCTCTAAATTGATTACTATTTCATAATTTTGTTATAGTGTATCTTATATTATTGTTGTTTGTTATAAGGATAATTTTGTTTGATCAATTTCATTTATTTGTCTCTATTTTTTTTCTAATATTCTTAAAGAAAAAAAACTTTATTATATTTATTTAACGTAAAATCAATGATAGTATTATATTATATTTCTATTATATATTTAAGTAAATATCAAGTAAGTATAAGAAATGTATGAAGCAAGTTTATTTTCTGACAACAACAAATCACAAAAAGAACGAGAGAGTCACAAAATCATTAAAATGAATATAAAAGTTATTATAATTTAAAGAATAACATTTTTTGTGTTGTATGCTTTGAAATATTATAAATATGAAATATTGTATTATTATTTAAATTTTTATCACCGATAAATTAAATTTTAATTGAGTAAGGTTTAATATTATAAGTAGCCACCTCCCAATTTATCTAATTAGATAGAGAATAAATTAAGATGTTACTATGCCACTTTTCTTGATTTTTTTTAAGAGATTACGTCAAAACATATTATGCTATTGTATCTCTCTTATACAAAATGAAACTCATATTTAAAAAAAAAAGTTATTAAAGTTACTCATAATAATTTATTCTTTTATATCATGTATAAAATTTTAAAAATTCATAAATAATGTTATGAAGAAAAATTTTGCAAATTACATTTTTGTTTTGTTTTAAATAGCACAGAAAGGTATTAAATGAATATAAAAGTTGAAAACACGTAGTGGAGATGCAGGGGATCGAACCCTGTACCTCCCGCATGCAAAGCGGGCGCTCTACCATTTGAGCTACATCCCCGTTTGTTTATGTCGTATAAGTTTTCATATATTAACAAAACATATAGAAACCATTTTTATAAAACTATTTTCTGTTGCATATATTTTTCTAAACTCGATTTTACAGTGACCTAATATATTTGAATGGTTTTATTCTAAAATTAATATATTAAATACAGTCTGTATAATAGGAAAATAAAAGCAACAAAAAACCACATAAAAAATATTAATCTATTTTAAAAAAATATATAGACTAAAACCAAAAAATCAGATTTAATAAAACAAATTTTAAATAGATTAGATTAGAGAAAAAAAATTGAGCAGTTTGGACCAAGCAAATTTTTCACCCATCCCTAGCTAAGTGGGACTTCATTAGTTTATTAAGAATAGGATACAGGCTGCTTTCATAAAAGAATGATAGTCTTTAAAAACATTAGCCTAGTGTTTTGACCTATAGTCTATCACATTGAAAACTTCTGTATATTTTCACTCCATCAAATGCAACTTTCTAAATATTTAAAAAGTTTTAATACACAATTCAACTCTATATTATTGTGACTTCACTTATTTTTTACAGATTTAATTTAGCGCTCAAAAGAGCAATGAAGAAGCAGGAACATGGTGGGAAAAAAAATAGAAAATGGATTAAGTAAAGAAATAAGAAGAGGAACACAATTGAACTCCTAAAGAATAAGTGCAAAGAAGGTTCATCACTTGAAAAAGCTTTCTTAGGTAAGAATCACAACAATAATAAAACGTTACTCTTAAAGTTGTTTCACAAATGTGGTTTTAATCAATCTTCAAACATAACTTTTATGGGAGACTTAAAACTTTGTTTTTTTTACAAGGAATGCCTAACCAGGGAGCATGAATAGTCACCGACCATGTGTTCTAAAGAAAAAAAAAATACCAAGTGTGAACATAAGACTAATTAAAATAATGATTACACTTCAATAATTTTAGGTTGAACACTAATTTCAAAAATAAATTAGTACATGGATGGTTCTTTGATTTTAGGTAAAATAAATGGATAGTTGTTTGATTTTAATAGAACAGTATATAAGTAGTTACTTAAGTGATATGAGTCTCTTGAAAAGGAAGAAAAAATACTTGAAAATAACATGTGAAAGTTAGAAATCAATAATATGTTTTCTAACCCTCTAAATTTCATCCAAACATATGGAAGGAACATGTGAAATAATTACAACCATCACATCCATGTATTTTAAAATGATTTGTAAAAATATCTATGACGAATACATCTACTTAAAATATAAGAAAACAAACTACTAGGGATTTTACCTAAACACTCATATTTAAAATCATGACAACTGTCCTAAACTGTGGTTTTTTTGTCATTTCATTATTGTTGTGTTTCCCAATCTATCCTTGCTTTTTTTTTTGGAGATCGGCATCTTTATTGGCAAATTGGTATTTTCAGCATAATCACTAGGCGCGAAAAGTGTATCTCAGAACCTTCATGGGTTATCTTTCAAATGGTTTTGCATTTGAAATCCCAAAAAGCTTTCTCACGTTTTCTCCTTTATCTGTCTTTCTAAAACCCTAGCAGCATAATCCTTCATCCCTGTTTTTCTTTTTCTCTTCAGCCTTCATCAATAATTTTTATTCTTATGTTGTATGATTTTGTCAGATGTTTTGTGTTTTTTTTTTTGTTTTATGCTAAACTTGGGTACTTCTTCTTTGATGGTGTAGGATTTTATCATGGTTTGATTCCCTTCAAAACTACTATGATACCTTAATCGATGCCAAGAAGATCATCAACTATCAAGATCATCAACTATCAAGATCATCGACTATCAAGTTGGTGCGTACCATTATTTTTTTTTTTTCATTTTTGAAGTTTCTGGATCCAACAAGGTTTATTTCTTTTGTTGATGAATCACAATAAAAGCCTACTTATTTTTTTGAAGTTTCTGGAAAATATTAAGGATTTGAGGTGTGGGAAGAGATAAGAGCATGAGGGCATGACTGAGGGCACGAAAGGAAGGGGCTTTTGGCTACAAAAAATTGTTTATTAAGCTGGTTTCTCTAAAAATCCTTTTTATTTTGTATTATTAATTGGTGTTTGGATTTTTGTTCTACGATTTTCTTGATCAGAAACAGAGACAATGTTTGCTCTTAGTAAAAGGGTACATTTTTTTTCGAGAGCTCTCTTTGATTATGATTGTAATTTTTATTGTTTATTTTTGTTTGTATGTGTGTGAATTTACATTCGCATAGAGCTTTGTGGATTCTACTTCCACATTTTTCTTGTGATTTTTCTTTTTCTCTTATTGTTACAGGACTTTGTTGAGAAAGGTTGAATACTAGCTGTAACTTTTCCCAAAAAGGTGATTTTTTGGGGTTTGTGATTTTGTTTCATTTTTCTGTATGCGCTAATGTTTTTTGCAGCTGTTGTTTATGGTTACATTGGTGTTCGTTTGAAGTTTAATGGTAAGTGTTTTAGGTTTTATAATACATTTACTGAAAATCAATGATTTTGTTGAATTTTTGGGTATTTTGGGTGCTAAATTTGAATTGATTGAGGCTGATGGGTTTATGTAATTGAAGGGTTGAATGTATGTTTGCTATTGTGTCATTATTTTGTTTTAAATTTGTAGAAGAAAGGGACTATTTATTTGAAATTGGGAAAAATTTGAGAAATTTGGACTTTTTTTTACTGCATTTGGTTTAGTGTACTTCATACTCCATTTTGATATTTTATTTTGACATGATTTTATTTTAATTCAACCGGTGTGTGTAATCGCTCATTAATTTTGACATTGTTTGAAACTTTATCTTTTGATTTTAACGATTTGTCGTACTTTTGTTTATTGCAAATGCTTCGGCGTACTATAAGTGTAATGGTTCGGGGTCATGGCGGATCACATGGAAGTTGGAGTTTTTAAGTGGATTAGGGACAGTTGAGGCCATCAACCAAGCAGAATGCGACTTTTCTTCAACCTCTTCTACTTCCCTTTTTCCATCACTTTCCTCTTCTACTACACCCTCCACTCCAGAGTAAAGACATGGTAACAAATCTTTTACTTCATTATTCATCTCACGTTTTCTTTGGTTGTCATATGACTCCACCACGGTTTCCAATTAAGTTTGCTTTATCATCTTTTAATATTAAAAATTCATCTAGGTATTTGAAATTCAATCGTGAAGCGAATGTCTTGATTCATGTTTTCGTCTACACAAGGTTGATTGATTTACCAATGATTTTCTATTTCTATTATGCTCTCTAATTAATATTATTGTGACGTCTTAGTTCAACCTTATTTTTCTCTACGAGTTGTGTGTGCTTACAGTGTTAGTTTCTAGGAGAACAATTTCTTTACCAACTTAATTCTTTGATTCATTGCGAGCCTTATATACTTAGTAGTAATTCACAATAATTTTAGGATTTTTTAAGTAATATATAACAAAATGTTTGACTCAATTTGTAGGTTTCATACTTGCGATTACTAGAGTTAAAGAAAAGTTAAAACGCAAAGCTCATTATTGGTAGCGACAATAAGAACAATGTTGGATGGCCATCGGAAAAGGAGAATAACCTATGAACATGGTATATGAACCAATTTCAGCGAAAGAACTACTTTATTTTTTTAGCATTTCAAGTCAAAATGTTGTTTACACGCCTACATCAATTCTCAATTCTACACATGTGCATCAACCCTTTATTAAGCTTGAAAAGTTCTTTTCTTTTTATTAAAAATAATTATAATATTTAAAAACTTATTTTATGTAAAGTACTTTACAATCTTATGATAGAAATATAAATATGTGATTGACTAATAATTTTGCAAATATTATCATTGTAAGATTTGTAAAAAGGTATAAAGTTTGCTCTTAGGAAGAAGAATGACACTTCCATCATTTCACATGGTGCGTAGCCTTGAACATCCTCAAAGTCATCTTCACTTGAGCTAAAACATCTCCCTTTTAAAAATCATTTCACTATTTTTTTTCTTTTTTAGTATTTGATTTCGATCACATTGTTATTAATATAACACTTATTCAATTTCCATTGGTGATGGATGTCCCAATTCTCATTTTAAATTGAATATATGGAAGTATTGGTCTTCTATATAAATTTCTAGAAGTAGATGAGACAATTCTAGTCTTTTTTGAGATATTTTATTTAAAGTGTGTTTCTTTTAAAACATGGATTTGGAAGAGTGTATTTAAATGAATTTGAGAATAAATAAAAATTAGAGGATTAAAGAAAAAAATGATGAGAAATGAAGATATTTGAGATGAGAGTTTATGAAAGGTAATAAATGATGTAATGTATTTAATAAATTAAAAATTATTATAAATTTTTAATCTATAAAAAATCATATTTTAATATATAAATATTATTTTATTTAATTAATTTCCTAGCAAATCTTTACTGCAAACACAAGAAAAATGAATATACAAGTTTTAACTTGATTATTCTGTAGATTTTCGATCAATCCAAACAAATTTTATTTGTATTTTTTCCTCATTTATTATTTAAACATATTATGTTAATTTTTGTCAACTGATTTTTTTTTAAGAATGAACTGTTATCTCTTACTATTTTTTAAATCTCTTTATTCCTGATAATTTAAAAGATTTCAATAAATTCCGAGAATTTAAAAGATTTCAGTAACGATTTTCTAACTTTATTGAATTTTGAATTGTTAACTACGAAGTAGTTTATTAGTATAATTAAATTTTAGTAAATATTTTTGTACATTTTTTATATTTATTTTTCTAATGTCTTTTGCCATTTTAGAATGGAGTTAATTCACTGTTTTCCAAATTGGAAAATCTTACTTCTTCTAAAAGAGGTTTTCCATATTTTCTTAATCCATTTAATCGTATGTAGAGACCAGGTAATTAATAAATAAAGGGGTGTTTTTAAAGTAATTATAATTTTTTTTGTAATATTTTTCTCTAAATTATCTTACTTTGTTCTTGGGTAAGTAAAGGTTTGAGAAAGTCACTTTCAAAATTTCAGAAGAAAAGTAGCAATAAAAACAATCAACATTTGGAGATGCAGGGGATCGAACCCTGTACCTCCCGCATGCAAAGCGGGCGCTCTACCATTTGAGCTACATCCCCGTTTGTTGTTATACTATGTTGTTAATTATATATTTTAAAAGTACTTATAGAAAGATATGAGTGAAACATATAATAAGCTTTTTGATAAACAGAATTTATAAAACTATTTTCTGTTGCACATATTTTTCTAAAATCAATTTTACGGTGATATAATATATTTGAATGTTTTTATTCTAAAATTTTAATATATTAAATACAGTATGTACAATAGGAAAATAAAAGCAACAAAAAAACCACATTAAAAATATTAATTTATTTTTAAAAGAGAGTTACATATAATTATTTATTTAATGTAATTAAGTTAATATATTTGTTTTAAATTTTATAACACTAAAAAAAACAATAAATAAGACAGAATATAGACTTTTAAATTCTATCAAATATGCACCGTAGAAATCATACCACAAGAAATTATCTTCGGAATCTTAGTCAAGGACAACTTAATCACCTTAACCAATTGATGACATGTCTCTAGCTAAGGGACCTACAACCAGAGTTATGACTAGGAGGATACAAGAAAATTGAGCCTCCTTTGAGCATGACAAGCCTAAGCTAAAGTTCACCTTGGCTAAGATGATGTGAAAACCTAGTCTAGGACTCTATATATATTTGTAAATATTAGACTAGGATTTAATTTTGGGCTTTGTATTCTGGACCTAGTAGTATAGGGTTTTCTTTAGTCCATGTATTTGAGCCATGCTAGACTTGTGGGCCTAAAATGTGTTTTTGACCAAGAAGGGATGGGCTTAGGAGAGTGACACATAAGAATTAAGATTTTCTACCATAGTTGGCACCAAACTTAGGAGAGACTGGCTTAACCTGATCTGACATGGCTTAGCATTTGACCTGAACTGATTGGTCTCGACCTTCTGCCTGGCCCAACTTGCCTTTTTGGACCTGTAGACTTTTTTTGTGCTAACTAATGAGCAAGTTCATAACTTAGGAAATTTCAATTTTCCTCTTTTTTGAGTAAGTTTAAAATTCTACTATTTTAGTTATTTGAAATACCTTCTTCAAATTCCTCAATTTCAATTTCCTTTTAATTTTCTCATCCAAAGACATCATTTTCCTTGAAAGAATTTCAAATTCTCTAAATAAATGAATTACCCTTTTGAATTGCCTAATACAAACACATCATAAAGATATAGAGTTGTCAAAACGGGCTACTTGGCTCGGCCCGACCCAACCCACCATGGGTTGGTCACTTAGCGTCTGTTCGTTTTAGCGGATTAACTGTTGTCGAAGACAGATTTACATGCATGAAGATTGTTTGTTTCCCATGATTTGAAGAGATATGCCAGAACAAATTTAAAAGGGTGGATACAAATTTGATCTTCACAAAATGCACAAATAAGAGGGAGATATAAGGGATGTATTGTTCACATTATATGTTTGACCAAAATACCCTTTTTTTATAGTTGCATGCATAGTGAAAAAAATCTATTTCTTTCTTTTATATATGTATATATATAAATAATCAAAGTTTATTTTATTTTGTTTATATAAATAATATAACAAATTATTTTATTAATTTTTGTAATTTATTTCTTTAAAGTGTAGTATTAAATAAAAATAAAAATAAAAAGTTATAACTTGTACAAACACTAATTTATACTAATTATTACATAAAGGACAAAATGGTAATCTCTCACAAATTTTACTTTCAAATTCACTTACAACCACATCTAAATCCCTTAAAAAAGTACTTTTTTTTTCTTTTGTCCTAAAAAAACTAAATTATAATTGTGATCGAAATCTAAATAAACTTCAATACAATCCAAAATAATGTTCAACCCCAAATACAAACCAAAATCACAAAAATATTAGGTTTGCATTTGTCAACCTAATATGTTGGCTAAAAGAAAAACAGTCTAACCCAGCTCAAACACAAAAAAATTGTGTTCCTTTATTTGTGGGTGGGTTGGTGAGTCAACACGGTTCATCACGGGTTTAAACCTAATGAGTCAGATTTTTGGTGGGTCGAGTCAAAAATTAATCCGTACTAAAATTTGTAAAAGAAAATTCAATTCAACTTGATCCGAACCCGTGGTGGACCGGAGTGGCCCACGAGTTCTGACCCACTTTGACATCTCTATAAAGACATGTCTCATGTTGGAGTCGTCCATAAAGGTAAGAGTAAATTTATTCTTGTTGAATGAATTATATTAGTGACTTAGGTACTCTTTCACTATGTCTATTTTTCACTACAAGTCTTGTATATATATTTTATATTTTGACAATATAATATTTTTTAACCAAGAGAAACTAATATTTTACTATTTTAAAAGTAAAAAAATATATATCTTTTACAACAAATGTATATAATATATTGTATAACTAATGATTAAATCAAAGATATAATTGGAGACTATTTGGTGTATTTTTTAATTTTCAATTGTATCCTCTTAATTATTATTTTTTAAATTTACATTACAGGAAAATAATCAATTACAAACCAATTTTAAAAACAAAAAATAGTTAGTTATTATAGTGACCAATTTAGATACCAATTTACAAAATTGGTTACTAAAATAGTCACTATTATAAAATATATATATATATATATATATATATATATATATATATATATATAATTGGTCACTAAATTTGTCACTAAGTAATTAGATATTAATGTAGAAACCAACTCATTTTGGTAGCCAAAACATGGATAGCTAATGTTTAGTAAGCAATTTCCTTTGGTAGCTAAAACCATGGTAGGTAATTTTAAATACTAATTTAGTTACCAATTACAATTTCTTATTCATAATACTGTATGTTTTAGTAACCAATAACTTTTAGTTTTGTAAATTATTATCTAAATAAATTGATCACTATATTTACTAATAATTATTGGTCACTATTTATAAATTTTCTTGTTGTGTTAAATAATTATTCATAATAAAAACTTATTTTCTAATTTTTTTGAATTCAAATAATTACTTATTATAAAATAATTATTTAGTCTTTTATTATTTTAATAACTATTTTTTTAAATTAAAATAATTATTTGTAATATTATTTACACAATATTACTTATAATAGGTTTTATTTCAATAACTAAAATTTATTTTATCTATAACTATATTTATATCTGTATATCTATGATTATATTTTTTTTTTTCAATTTTACTCTTCTAATTATTTTTAAAATTTAAATAATTTATAAATATTTAAAAAGTACCATTACATGATAGCACTTCACGCCAGTGTATATAAAAGGAATATAAACCGTTGAAATAAATAGTATGAAATGCCATATACATGTCACTACAAGAAAACATTAACAATAAAAGGGAGATTTCATGACAAATTTATTGCAAAAGCGTTGATAATAAAGTAAAAGGTTCATCGGAGAGATGAATATGTGCGAGGATTTCGGATTCTAATGTACTAACATTATTAATACATTACGTAATGTATTAACATTGTTCATCGATTGTTTAGAGATTACTTATAATGTACTAAAAAAAATAAGAACAAATTAATTCGAAAGTTAGACACGCATATCCATCACATGGTGGAACACAGTTTTCAGCTAAGGAAACAAATTTGAAAAATCTCGTGAGAATCTTAACTTTTATGAGGCTGGGTTTTTACGCCACTAGTAGTCCTACATTCCGTGTTGCTATATGTTATTTACTTTTTAATATTGGGTCCATTTATATTAATTAATAGGCCCTAACGTGATTCACTTCAATAATTTATGTAAGACCATTTTGGTACTATTATTCCATCATGTTACAAATAAAGTCAAAGTATTTAATTTGACTTAGTTGTATTTTTTTTTTCTCTTAAGAATTTTATAATCTTATGTATTTTATCTCAACCAAAATTTTATATGATAATCTCAACTTTATAAATGTCTTGACTTTTACCTCAATGCAAAATTAAGATTTTTTTTTTGTGAATTTTGCAATTAAAATGATTTTTTAAAAGCTTTTTATTTAAATTATCACAACTAAAAGTTAAATAAATATTTAATTAGTAATTTGATATCGATATTTACGCTTATAATATATATATATATATATATATATATATATATATATATTTCAATAGATGAATTTAAGTAATGCAGTTTAATTAGTCTTATCAACACAAAGACTACAAAGTATTCTAAGATACATCTATTGGAACAAACATTCACATATTAACGGTAATTATGACAAATCTCGGTAGTTTGATATTTCTTAATACCAAATATTTATAAAATATTTGGTATATCGGGTAAGGTGTAACATTATTATTATTTATTCAAGATAAGTTATTATTTAATTGATATTGGTTAATATTACATTACCTTTTTTATCACATGAATTCAAGGTCCAAAAGGTCTTATAAATATATCTAGTATTCCTAATGAATACACACTCTCTCATACTTATTTTCTCTTACTCTAAAGATTCAAACTCTCTTACTAACTTGAGCATTAGAGAGCCTTTTGTAGGTGGATCTTCCCTTGTGTTTTAGTCCTCAAGAGCATACACTAGGATTCTCCAATGGATATTCCCTATGTTCTAGCCCTCAGGAGCATACATTAAGATTCTCCAATCCACTTGAATCTTGCCACATGTACAAAGGTCCATGCTTCAGATCCCAGTAAGAACATTTGGTGTTCACCATGGCCCAGGTAAAACTTGTCCTGCCTCCACATCTTATGTGATCCTCACACATAGTTGTGATCATGTTAGTGTTCCCGATGATTTATCATATGACAATATATTAACATTTTAATTATAATTTAGGACACATTGTAATGAGGTTGCTTTTGTAGTAATTTAATTTATTACTAGAATCAAGCTAAAAGTTTCTTATAGAAATAGTTATCATTTTGTTAATATCTATTCAAATCTATTTGATTAATGTGTGGATGCATCTCGTTGTCAAAATGGAACCAACAGGAACACTGGTTTGTTTATTAAAGGTAATGCTTGTTGGTCTCTTGGCAAACATACCAAAAGTCAACTGTAGTATAATGATTTTTTAGTAAGAGTGTCGAACCCATAATTAATTATCTCAATCAACATATATATATACAGAAATTTTAATTTGATGGATCATCGGTAGTTAAACTAAATTGCATAAATAAAATACAGTAAAACAGAAAATTAGTTAAAAGATCAATAAAAGAAACTGGGATTGAATTTCATCTATCTCCCTTGTCTGTAATCTGGATGAATACATAACATCTGAAAGTACCAATATTGATGCACACTCAAAAATCATTTATACCGATCCCACGCGTATAAAATTCATAAGATTAGTTCCCTGAATATTGATTCCTCACATATTCAACAAACTATCCAGCATTAGGATCGAGTGTTAAAAGCAATTGATATATTGAGATCTATTCCTAGCATCACAGTATATCAAGTATCATTGTTCAAATCAGATTTTCAAAATACTATATATAAATATCACCAGATTACATCCAAGTTCGAGTAGATTACATTCAATCCCAAAGGAGAAGATTAGCCATTCATGGTAGCTATCAAATCCTAAGAACTAAAGAAGAAGAAGAAGAAATATGATCTGTGTTATGCTCCTGGTAGTAGCTCTGCAGCACGGATGCACTCCTCTTCCAAAATCTCTAGCTGTTTTTCACTTTCTGATTCAGGGAGTATTTATACTCCACGAAGGTCTCGCTCAAGCTACCCGAGTCTCGCTTGAGCGAGACAACATTCTTCATGCTAAAGAAAGCCTCTCGCTTGGGCGAGACGTGCTAAAGCCAATATCTCACTTAGGCGAGCAAGAGTACTTCGAGCTGAAGAAAGGATCTCGCTTAGGCGAGATTGGCAGCATCTGATCTCGCTTGGGCGAGAATGGCGGCAAGAGAGGGTGTCCACTGCACGAGCGCTCGCTTAAGCGAGGTCTTGCGTCGCTTAGGCGAGAATGGCAGCAATGGCTTTAGCTTAGGCGAGCATGCTTTGGTTTTGAGCGACCCTGCAAAGTTTCTTTTCTGTTTCTTCATTTCTCCTTTCACTCTTCTTTTGTTCTTTCCTCCTTCGATTATAATTTACTTGAAAATTGCACAAAATATGATCAAATGATTTCTTTAAATCAAAACTTGGAAGCATGTGATTGAAACTTAGATTTAGGGAGAATCAATATGAAATGAACACAAATTAAAAGCATAAGTGCCAGATTTTGTTATGAATCTTTACTGAATTTTTGCACTTATCAACTCCCCCAAACCTAGCATCTTGCTTGTCCTCAAGCAAAGTAACAAGATCAACAACCATTCAAAACTAAAACTCTGAAATTGGTTATTGAGAAATCATTTTCACAGTTCCGTACCAGACAACTTTTGCATTCCAAACCACAGATTCAAAATCAGAAGCAAATGGTGAATCCAATTATCAAACAACAGTAGGATAAGAGTGCAGCCAATTTTTCAGGAAAACTAATTGTAAGAACAAGTGATTCTAACCAAGGAAATTCTCTCTTAAATATCACAGGCATGTGTCTCTCTCATTTTCCACTGAATTTCAACAAATCAAAATTGCTAGTCATTTTCAATTTAACCACAAACACACAATCAACATGGATCTTAAGGTCTTTTCAAGGTTGTAATAAGGCTAGACTTTCAAGAATAATGGTTTTTCAAGATCACAAAAGCACAACTTAGAAAAGAGAGCATAGCTACAATTCAAACCCAATTTAAATTCTACTCTCCATTCCTCACAATTCAGACCTCAATACACCAAGTTTCTTTTTCATTCATAATTCACTCTTATCTCTTTTTGTTCTTTTCTTTTCTCTTTTTTTTTTGATTATATATACATTCCTACACAATACTAAAGAGTGAATTATGATACTCAGCCCTTTTCTTCCTTGAGTGCAATTCTACCAACCAATTACCCATACAGTTGAATAAAATGCACCTATGCTCTTTATCCCTAAGTGCGCAAAGGGAAAGGATAATAATTCAAATTAAGGTTAAGGTGCATAATTCAAACAATTAGGCTCAAATGGGCTATCAACAAGGATGATTATTTACAAGTTGGCTATTTGACACTAAGTTATAAATTCAACAAAATTGCCTTAATCCTTTCCATGCTTCAAATGTGATGTTGTCAAATGAAAACTCAATTAATATCAATTTGTCAACAAACAATGGAAACACTCAAGTTGTTTAAGGATTCACATACTCACTGTGTTTTCTGGTTTATTTCCTTGGTATCTCACTTGTTGTTACAACTGATTATCTTGACTAACAATCCAACACTAATATCCTAATCCTGTTTAATTATGAATTCAACCAAAATTTTCCTTTTTCACCTCTGTGTTCAGTTCACTCAGTTGTTCTAGACTCAGGATACTTACTGAAATCAAATTTCTCTTTAACCAATTTCCTCAAGAAAGATTTTCAAAATGATTCCCAAAAAATTTTAGCTGTCTCTAAGTATTATGCACAAAATATTAAGCAAAAAGGTAAGGTTAAACAGTTAATTAACTAGATAATATAGCATTCTAGCCAAAACAACTAAAGCAAAATAGTAGTAATTACATAAATACTGCAAAATACTAAAAGAAAAAGAACAATGGAACCGTATTTATAGAGTTTTGAAGGGTGGAATGGTGTTGTGAATCAATCCCCTCCAAAATCAATCTCCTCCTCAATGTCTGCTCCATCTGTGTCAGCAACAAAGTCATCTCTGTTTGCAACTCCTGATGGTCCCTCACTTGCAACAGGTCCACTTCCCCCCGGGAAAATAGGACTGTCCCCAGGCCACTATAGATAAGTCAAGAATTCTGGTGGAGTCATGTCTGGATATGGTCCGCGAACATTCTGATAAAGGTACTCCTGAAGGTGGAGTTGTCCTCTATGAATGGAAGCATTTTGCTGGTGGGTGTGCTCCATCTGCAACCTCAGATATCTCATCTGCTTAAGCAATTCATTATTCATGTTGAGCTGAGGTTGCTGTGTGGGCCCTGTTTGTTGTTCTTTCATTGCTGGTTGGTCTTCAGCTGGTTGGTCTTCAACTTGTTGGTCCAGCTGGGGCTCTTCTAGCTGCTCCAAGTCCTCTGGATGGGTACAAAAGTGTTCAATGAATCTCTTGGTAATTGAAGGTCGTATCTTTTCAGTTAACTCTACCTCCACCCCTTGATCTTGGCAAAGAGCTGTGATTAAAGCCGGAAAACCCAAAGCACCTTTTGCCTTGTCATTCCTAGTGTTGACTTCGTATCTCACAAATTTATGAATTTCTTCAGAGATAATTGTGGCGACGTCAACAGTGAGATCCTCCCTCATTATGCAATAAAGGAGATGACATTTAGGAACGTTCAAGTCTGACACGTGGCCAATGGGCACTATGTTTGCAAGTAAGAATGTGGTCCAAACTTGGGCTAAGGTTTTCATATCCCCTCTTAGAATTCTGAGAGGATTTCTAGTGGGTCCGACTTGATAAGATCGGTTGGCAGCGCATATAAGGAGTGCCACTTCATTTTCATCATAAGGTTCATGACTCCTCCTTTTTCTTGTGAAGTCACAGCGTTGTCTTGGTTCTAGAGGTAGTGGATTTCCAAGGAATTCACTGATGGCTGCTCGATCATAATTTACCCACCTCCCCCTAACTTTAGATCTCTTTTCACCAGGATTGTCCTCAGAATAAGCATTTGCATAGAACTCTCTCACAATCTCTGGATCAA
>Ga0214543_1009553_pt1 | contig 14978 bp, 7 predicted proteins | sample CNSS2metaG_FD_160094 | JGI IMG/M metagenome (GOLD analysis project Ga0214543, IMG submission 160094) | Root nodule microbial communities from cowpea collected in UCLA plant growth center, Los Angeles, California, USA - CNSS2 | ecosystem: Host-associated > Plants > Roots > Nodule | place: USA...
TGCATCCTTACCGCCCATAGATCATAGCTTTCACCATCAAAGAGTGGAATAGCGACGTGTGACATATTTCCTTCCATTCTATTGGCAGTAAGAACAATGGCTCTTGATACCAGTTGTTGGGAATTTTTAGGGCTTTTGAAAATATGAGAGATATGAGATATATGAGAGATATATGTGATATGTTATACGGAGGAACATGTTTTTGTATTTTATTGATATACTCTATATATAGAGCAAAATATAACAAATATCAAGTATAAAATATTTATAATATCTCACTCCTAATCTAAAATAATAACAAATTTCTAAAACTGACACATATCTCTAAAACTGAAATATTTTCTAAAAACTAATTTAAATAAAAAAGATATTAAGTAATATTCTCAACAAAAGTCAACACAACTTTTGTTTTGTCCGAAGGGATATTCATGCATCAGTTTGTTTTATTTTACGGATAATAATAATAAACTAATGTACTATTTTTTTGCTGTCGTTTCTAGAAATGGAATGCGTATGCTTCTTATTTTTGTATTAAAAAAATAGCACTACTAAAACATTAATATACTAATAGTTAATATACAAGTTAACATAAACAAGGAGGAACATATCTTAAATAACACAATAACATCTGTCTCTCATGAACCACGTTTTTTTCTATCAACAACTCGTTTTATTGGGGGTGTATTTGAATACATATAGTTTAAGTAATAATTTGGTTAGCTTATAAATATTGTTGCAGCTAAAGATAATATTAAAGTTAATAAATAAAATTATTGATACCAAGTAAATAATCATTTTACCTACTTTTCATCATAATAATCTTTTAATTGATTGAAAAAATCTTACGTTTTATTATAATTTTCTTTTCTCCTTATACTTAATTGTTTTTTTTTTCATATTCTTTAAGATAAAACATTTTGATCATGGAATCTATACCCAAAATAAATCATTAACCTTATGTTTATTTCCGTTAATTCACTGTTCATCAAGATGAATTTGAAAATAAAAATAAAAAACAAAAACATATAAAAAATAAAATAATTTTTAAGAAAAAACATTTTACAAATAAAACAAAAGAAAAACTGTGAGAGCCTAGAAATCTTGTTCTAAGAGAGAGTCATTGTTTTAAATAATGAGTCTTTAGTAATATTTTAATAATAAAAACTTAAATATAAATAGAAATTTCATAAAAATATTTCATTATCTAAAAAAAAAATTATCTATCTTTTTAGAAAATAGTTTTAAGAATTCTCTCCCTTCTCTCTACAATATTTGATTGTGCGTTCATCTGTTTGACGATCAGAAACTGCTGAGGCGATCCCTGCAGAACGCTCTCTGATTCTATCCGATCAATTTCCTTCATGGAGTAAGTTGATTTTCTACCTTTTTTCTCCATCAAACGTTCTTAGGTTGCATGTGATCCATTAGGGGACGCATGTGGTTTTTGAGTCTTCTTTTGGATTCTCTGTTGATCAGTGGGTCTAATGATGTTCCCTGATCATGTCAATTTGATTTGTAGGTTGAGTGGTACGTTCTTAAGTGGAAAAAGGGATTTTTCCATTCTAGGACGTTGAGACTTGATCAACCAGGTAAGGGGAGCTAATAATAATAGATTTTATTTGATGAGTTCATTTGATGCAATTGTGTGTAATTAGAATTGACAACTTGACTTTTGTGAATTTGTGAATTGATTGATGATTTGTATGAGTTGAGATGTGAATGCATTGTATGAATTTGGGTTAAACTAAGAAAAATGGATTCTTGAGTCATAACTCTAATTGGTATTGTCTTTCTCAGTTTAAGAACTATTATGGAACCAAAAACCTATAATGGAAGTGCCAATTAGAGTCATGAAAAGAAGTAGCAGATTTCTCAAGAAAACTAAACATGTGTTGTCTACTAGTGTGACGCTAAGCGTCAGAATCGGCACTGAGCACTAAAAAATACGAGACGATTGGCGCTGAGCACCGACCAAGTGGTGCCTAAGCGTTGAAAAATGCGAGACGATTGGAGTTGAGCGCCGGCCAAGCAGTGCCTGACGGGGAGCACTGCAGGTTTGGAAGAGATTTTAAATGCAGGCACTAAGCAGTGACTTTAGCGCTAAGCGATGAAAAATGTGAGGCAAACGACGATTAGCGTTGGAACCTGACATTGAGCGCTGGATGCCCTATTTTACATGATTGCTTATTTTGGCATGTTTGAATGTCTTGAATGATTATAAATGGATTCTATGACCTTATCACTTTGATATGTATGAAATCAATGGATATGAGCCTGTTTTGTATGGATTATGGAAGAATTTCATGGAGAAATTCTAAGTATTGATAAAGTAGTGTATGCTTGGACATAAGGACTCAGTTTTGGTTGACATCCTGACACTCCAAGAATCATTAAGGCTCACGTAAAGCATAATGAGTTATGTCATGAGGAGTAGCAGGAGGCCTTAGTCACTAGACTCGATCAATTGTTAAGAAATTGATATGTATTGAAAAGTTTTCTATATGAGTTTGTAATAAGAAATTGTTAATTTGATTTTTGATCTAATTGATCTTTTCTTTAATTATCATTAGCTTACCTTGTGTGGTTTGTGTTTGCTTGATTTTGGTTTATTCTTTACTATGATCACTTAATTGTGTGAGCAGAGGAAGCTTCAGGTGAGAATGCTTTACATGGAGTTGTTAGAAGGGCTGAGTAGTAGTACCTCATTATGTTTTAGATAAATCTGTTTTGGGAGTTTAGAATTAGAACCTATCTAACTCTCCTTATAGTAGAGTTGTACATATAGTTATTACTATAATTTTTGAATGACTGTATTAATACTCTATATTAACCCATGCTATTAAATGAGATGTTACAAAAAAAAAAATATATACATAATAAATTACTCTATTTTGTGTAATATATTATGTATATAAACAATAACATAAAATATTTAAAATATAATTCATTATGTTATTTATATTTATATTATTTGGGTTCGTAAATATTTTATTATCATTTAACCTTGCATTTGTTATAAGATACATATTAATAAAATTTGACTAATTATATCATTAATATTTATTATTATATGTTTATATTGAAACAAAATAAATAATAAAAATAAAAATAAAAATGCAGAAATAGTTAACTAAAATAAACCTTTCTATGGTGGATTATTTTCAAAATAAAACTAATTAACTTAAGTGTCACCACGTATATGTGTGTCTGTGTTGACATTGTCAACTTTGACAAAAAGTAAAGTATCATCTTTGTGTAGTACAAATAGAAAATCATTATTTATATTATAATGAAAATTCTAAATTAATATTGTTAACAACTAAATCTAAAATCCACATTTTTATATTATTAAATAATATTCATTTTATCGTGATTTTATTATTTATATTTGTTATAAAATCTATAACATAATTTCTAATGAAACAAATATTCATTGTATTTAACCTAGGGATGTAAAAAAATCCATATCCAGATATCCGTATATAAAATGGATACCCGCAGATAATAGGTACAAATAATTTTTATACTGCTTGTTAATGGGGTGGGTTCGAGTATAATAGTATTCGTACCCGTGGATACCCGTACCCGCTATATTATGATTTAAATTAAAAAAAATTATTAAAACATTAACACATTGACTTTGAATGAGTTGTTTTTTACTATTGATTTTAAAAAATCTCCATTTATTTGTAAATTGTCATTCAACACTATTTAAATGGGTCATTTTCACTTTGTTTAAAATTTATAAATATTATGCATTGTATTTTTATTTGAATTTATTGATAAAATTTGTTATTAAATATTAAATATTTCTTTTGTAAATATCGGCGGGTACCCGTGGATATCCATAAATATTAAAACAGTATACATGTACCCGCATAATGGATACCCGCATAGATATAGATACGGGTAAGAGACGAATATTTATCCAGTGGGTAGAGTACGAGAGAGCTACTACTACCCGTACACTACCCGCCCGGTGACATCCCTAATTTAACCTTTTATTCTAATATTACAAAAACTAATTATATAAATTTATGAGTATACACCAATTTAATTATTATTATTAGAATTTTATTATTTATAAATATATTTATAATTAAATATTTTTACAATAAAATTGATTAATTATTTAATTTGATTTATATTATTAAACTCTTCATTTAAATATTATATCTAAAACTATACATAATTATAACACTCATATACAGTTATGTAAATAAATTATTTATTTAAATATAATAATTATATTAATTTTCTTAATAAAAATTTAAAAAATAGAAATAGAAATTGACTAGTTTTGTTAAAAAGCTTTCCATGATAGATAAAAACGAATTTGCAAAAGATAATATTTATTTATTATTATTTTCTTTAATATATTAAAAATGTAAATCTTGATAAAATATTTCCGTCATAATCAAGAATTACAATAGATTATGATATATTAAAATTAACCGTTACAAAAATAAAATATAAATATTTATAAAATTTAACTTATTATATTATTAATATATATTTATGTTGTAATAAAATTAAAATATCAAATAAAATAAATAGTTTAGTATAATATTTTTAATACATGTTTTATATTATAATATTTTATAAATTAATTAATATTTTTTTATTTTAAATAATATATTACACGTTATATTTTGAGTTAATGTAAACTAATTACATTTTATTTGAAATTAATTTTAATCATATAATTATAATTTTATTATTTTATTGATCAAAATAAATTTTTATTACTCTTTTTTCTTCGTTTCTCTTCATTTTTTATTTTTAATAAAACAAAATCCATTTTTTATTCTCTCACTCCTGAAATTGTTCTTCTTTACCCTTTCAAATTCTTCTTTGAATACAAAAAAACCTTAAATCTCTAATCCAATTAATTTTGTGCTCTTAACCACGTATTAAAATTACATGTCTAACTAATATTTCTGTTCTGCCAATGTAGCAGTGCTAACTCATATAATAACCGCCCTTATGTATGTATAGGAACATACATCTCTCTTTAAAAATGTTTCTGGTAGTTTGCCACAAGTCAACACAGTACAGTTAATTGACATGATTAGGTAATAGTAAAATTTAATTTTATTAAATTAAAATTATTTAAGCCACACTGAAAGGATGAAACTCATTTTTGCCGTTTTTTCACTTTAAAATAGGATGTTCTTTATAAAAATATTAAATATTGTAATAATTTACTACAATTATTGCGCTATTTAAATAAGGAGAGGCATTTAATGTTTTCTTATGAATTTTTCTTTTGAAATCAGTTTAACTAAAATAAGAAAAGATTCTACATAAACTAGTTTCGTATTATAGCATTTGAGACTTGAAACAATATTAACACGATCGAAAACAGTCATTTATAGCATATTATAATTGTAAATTAATTTTTAAAAAAGGTGATAAATAAAATAAATATCTCGTTTTAAAGGGAAAAAAGTGAATGATAGAGTTAATATTATAAGATTATAAGATATACATATAAATGAAGAATTAAACAAAGAAAACTAAGTCGCCCCACGGAATTGAAATTGAACCTGCCCAATTTCTGGTTTACAAAGTTTCAATAATTTAAGAAAGAGTATTAAAATTCAAATCAAACATTATTTCTTACAAGCAAATGACGTCTCTGCGCACGTATATAGCATGACGCATCAAAGCAAAAACACAAACCTTTGGAAGCATCAAATGTAATATAAAAGAACCTCTCATTTCCAACCAAAAACAACAAACGAATGAAGCACACAGAATGGTGAGCATTCAATCTCGATACACTGTGTTCCCCTCAGAAACCACCCCCAACGAAACACTCTTCTCCCTGTGCGAGCAAATCAAGCTTCGCACCCATGCACCACTCCTTTACGTCTTCAAGCCACACCCTCATCACGATGCATCAAGTTTTGTCAACATTCTGAGGCATGCTCTAAGCAAAGCCTTGACGATCTATTACCCAGTTGCGGGTAGGTTGAGTTGGATCCAAGGGGGACGATGGGAGCTTCATTGCAATGCCAAGGGTGCCCAAATATTGGAAGCCATTTGCAAAGACGTGACTTTGGATGATTTGGGTGATTTTGTGCCTACCCATTTGGTGTCACAGCTCATACCAAACATCGACTATGATGTTCCCATTGAGGACACGCCATTGTTGGTTGCGCAGCTTACGAGGTTCCCTTGTGGCGGCGTTACCATTGGGGTGGCTTTGTGTCGAGGGGCCATCGACGGAATCGCAACCATGCGGTTCATGAACACGTGGGCCAAGTTGGCTCGTGGGGAGAACGTGGAAAAGGCACCGTGCCATGATCGAAATGTTTTGAATTCGTACAAGGGTAACTCCGGGTTGCACGATCATTCGGAGTTTCACCCTCCTCCTCCTTGGTTAGGTCCCTTGGAGAAAGACACCAAGGTGGCGGTTGCAACAGTGAAGCTCACGGGTGAACAAGTGAAGAAGCTCAAGCACAAGGGGAATCTCGCGAACACTGGTCCTAGTTCACAACAACGTTATTCAACTTTTGAGGTTGTTTCAGGGCACTTGTGGAGGTGTGTGAGTAAAGCACGTTATGCAGGGAAAAGAGAGCAACCTACGAGGTTGACCACTTTGGTTAATTGTAGGCACCGAATGAAGCCACCACTTCCTGAAGATTATGCAGGGAACACAGCATTTCCGACAGTGACACCAACATGTTCTTTCGGTGAAATCATGCAGAGGCCATTGAGTTATGCGGTTGGGAACGTTAGGGTTGCGCTTGAAAGAGTAACCGGGGAGTTTGTGGAGTCTGCACTTGATCACATAGATAGGGAGAAAGACATGAATTTGATTAGGTATAATTTTCACTACCCTGCCCCAAGTGTGCACAAGGGAGCATACAAGGGGAACCCGAATCTTTTTGTTGTGAGTTGGATGAATTTCTCGTTCAAGGATGCGGATTTTGGATGGGGAGAACCCTTGTATTTTGGCCCTGGATTCATGGATTCTGAAGGAAAAGCATTTCTTTTGAATGAGGCTAATGGGGATGGCATCATTGTGGCCATTTCCCTCGAAGCATCTCACATGGATGCTTTCAAGAAATTTTTTTACGCTGATATCGAGCAGGAATCTCTCATTTCCAAACTGTGACGTGTTTGGTTGTTTTTCAAACACTCTGGATAAACAATTTTTGGAAAGAATCATTTTGTCGCTTATCTGCCTAAAAAAATATATCTTTAATGATATTTTATTTCTGAGTTTGTCTGTTGTTCTACCTGAAACTTGGTCGGGGCTGTTTGGTTTGACGCATCTCATCACGTGGATGCTTTCGAAGAGGATTTTCCTATTTCCAAAATGAATACATTATTATTGCAGTTGGGTTATGTAAAATTTGACCCCGCAATTTCCTTTCTTAAACTGAGTTCATGTTTTCAAACAAGGCTTTGTCATAGTTGGTTGGCAAAGAAACTCTGCCAACATCTTTGAATAGAACATAATCTTAGTTAGAAAATTTTCTATTGAATCTTTCCGCAAGAAACGTATTTGTCTTCCTACGAGTGAGTAGGACAATAAGACAATTGTCTATGGTATTATTGTTTAAATATTTATCTGTGATATCACGTTTAATATAAAATCTTATTTTAATACCCAACTTTCGTGAATCTTTATCATTTTATACACTAATAACTTTTTTTTTTTATTTAATGTAGACTCTCAACACAGTCTTTGACATTTAACAGTTTTTATTATTCCTAATTCGCATTTATATGCTTTCAAGGAATGCAATGAATAGAATGAGAAGTCATAACAACAAAAGAATATATGCAATCATAGCTTGTCGCCATTCACGATGATCAAGTGTTTCATTCACATTTTTAGGAATAACAACAAAAGACATTGAGGATAAAAGTTAACAATAGAAAGACGATAATCTGTGATAGCTAAGAAAATTAAAAATGGGATGTGGATTTCGAGAGGAACGAGTACCTTTTTTGAGAGCAATGAGCCAACCTAAATCACCTTCACCAGGAGTCATGGTATCAAGAGACGAGGGAGAAGAATCTGAAGTAGGGGATTCACCATGTTCCTGGAAAACTGGACTATTCGTCGGGGTCCTATGTTGGAGAGAATCAATATATGGAGATGATGGCTCATGAGGACTTTGATCGAGACTTGGATTGACAAAGACATTGGGAATATTTTACTCAACCACGAGAATGGGGAGGACTTGCTGTATGACATGAATATCTTGAACAGATGGAGAGAAGTAAGAGGTCTGTTCAAATAATGTAACATTGGCAAACATGTAATATTTCTTGGTTTTAGGATAGTAACATTGATACCCTTTTTGAAGTCGTGAATAGCCCAAGAAGACACATTTGAGAGAGTGAGTAAAAAGCTTGTCTAACCCTAGAGACATGTCATGAACAAAACATACACAACCAAAAACCCAAGGAGAAGTGTGAAAGAGAGGATTATCTGGAAACATAATGGAGAAAGGGACCTTATGATTCAGAGAGGAAGATGACATCCGATTAATGAGAAAACCTACAGTTAAGATGACATCTCCCCAATGATGGACAAGAACATTGGCACGAAGCAAAAGGGTGCGAGCAATTTCAACCAAGTGTCTATTTTTTCTTTATGCTATACCATTTTGTTGTGGCGTATGAGAACAAGTAGACTGATGCAGGATACCATGGGAACTCAAAACATTAGAAAAAGCAGATGAAAAGTACTCTTTGGCATTGTCACTTCTTAAGATTTTGATTACTTGACCAAATTGATTCTTGATTTCATTCAAAAAGGATGTGAAGATGGATAACAATTCATAACGATCTTTCATAAGATAAATCCAAGTACATTTCGAATATTCATCAATGAAAGTAACAAAATACCTAAAGCCAAAAGATGAGACACGACTAGGTCCCCAAATATCGGAATGGATGATAGAAAAACTAGAAGTACACTTTGATTGAGACCTTTTAGGAAAGGTAGATCTAACATGTTTTCCTAGTTGACATGACTCACATTCTAAGGTCTGGAGACGACTAAGTTCAGGAAACATTTTCTTTAACTTGGACAGGTGAGGATGGCCAAGCCGATCATGTAACATTTTAGGATTGGGAGCTGCAACACATGACACTCGTGGACGAGATCCAAAATGGTATAATCTGCCCGCTTCATATCCTTCTCCAATCTGTCTCCCCGGGCCACGCTCCTGTATAACAAAAGATTTGTTATCGAAGGTTACCGAGCAATTCAATGTTTTGGTTAACTGACTTAAGGAAATTAAATTGAAGGGACAATTAGGGACAAAAAGGAAAAAGTTTAGATTTAAGGAGGGAGATAGGGTAGCTTGACTGACTCCCTTTGAGGATGTTTTAGAACCATTCACAATCACAAGGGTTATAAAATGAGATTTTTCTTGAAATGAAATGGTTGAGAACAAGGAGGTATTACAAAAAATGTGGTCAGAAGCACCAGAGTCAATTACCCATTAATTGTGACCTTCCATGGATTGAGAGATGCAAGCAGTTGATGTACTTGGAGCTTGAGATGGCTGTGCCAAGCTGTTGGACTTGAGTCGTAGGTATTCTTGATACTCGTCCTTAGTGAACTTGGAGTCAGTAGTATCTGTCTGGGAGACACTGGTTGTTTTGGCAGGAAAACCATGTAAAGTGTAGCAGTTTTTCTCGGTGTGACCCATTCTTTTACAATACGTGCATTGAGGACGCCCGCGACCTCCGCGTCTACCTCCTCTAGTTCCACGTCCTCTTCTTCCTCGAGTGACGACCATGACAGATGGTTCCACAATAGCAAGAGTTTCTGAAGTTTGAAGAGTTAGAACACGTATCATGCGGGTGATCAAAGTGTCTATTAAAGGAACTTCATGCGAGGTCAAAAGTTGATCTCTGATATGATTAAAGTCTGGATTTATAGCGCGGAGGATCATCATCATATAGTACTTGTCATGCTTTTTTCTTCATTTCATCTAGAGAGTCGACTTCCAAGAACATTTGAAGTTCTTCCACAACAAATTGAGCTTCATTCATGAACGAGATCATATCATAGTTAGTCATTTTTAAAGATGCCAACTTATTCGCCAAATCATAGAGGTGCTAGATATCATTTGCATAGATATTCTGAGCCCTCTTCCAAAACGAGTGGCATGTTTTGAAGGCTCGGAGGGACATCAAAAGTCGTGGTTCCACCGACTGTCACAATAGAGCACATAGTTGGAAATCTGCTTGTTTCCACTATTCAGTCTTTTCAGTAGGAACGTGGCTGCCATCCTTCTCGAGGTGGTCGTGGTGTCCTTGACCAAGAAACCACATTTCCACGACAACCGACCAAGATAGATAGTTTTGGCCATTTAGTTTCTATGAAGTTATGCAAGGGCTTCCAGAAAATGAAATAACACTTGTAGTGGCCATTTCGGATCAGGAAGATGAAAAACAGCTGTAGATGTGAAGAAAAAACAAGAGAAACCCTAAGCCCTAGGGTGATTTTCACAAGGGAGGCCTTAGGATCTCACTCAAATTGGCTTCTAGGGGGCTGAACAGATAGAGGAAGCTCCGGCGACCCCTACGGTGGAGACTCGACGAGGTTCCGCATGCGGGAAGGCGACACGTGAGTGTCACGCGCTTGGCTGCAGCGAACAGAGAGGCGGTGCGTGGAGGAGAATCTGCCTTTGGCATCGACAGGTTGGCTGTCGCTCAGAGAGGCGATCTAGATGTTGTGGTCGTCGGACGAAACTGTGTCAGCTGACGGTGACGGACGACGGCAAACAATTGTGGACAGGGGCAGACTGGCATAAACTAGTGTTGGATAGTGTTGGACAACAGTGGGTAACTTCAGATAGTGACAAACCAAGCTAGACAACCGCGAATAGCGGTGACTAGTGGTGGAGAACTTCCACGGACAGCGGTGACAAATGGTGGTGGACCGGACGAGACAGAAACCAAAGCGGGATAGACCCGCTCTGATACCAACTTGAGATTGAGACTGAAAATATGAGTAGTGGACTTATGGAACCACTCTCACTTTCTTCTATTTATAATGAAAGCTTATACAAGTACACAGAAGACTAAGAGACTGCACTAGGACCCTAGGTGCATAATTAGATACAGCAGTAGACGTTTCCCACACTCTACACCCTATGCATAGGGTTAATGATACAAAATATAAGTAATAATTCTAACAATATATATATATATATATATATATATATATATATATATATATATACACACACACACACACACACACATACATTTTAAAGTTTCAGGTCAACTAAAAATAAGACCAATTTAGAACATATATACTCTAATTACATGCAAACTTTACCTTAAAAATCAATTTATAGTGTTAAATTAAGGGTTAAATATACTTTTGGTCCCTTAACTTTTAGTGAAAATTGGAATTAATCCTCTTCGAAACTTTGGTCCAATTTAGTCTTCAAACTTTTGAAAACATATGGAGTTAGTCCTTTTAACCACATTTTGTTAGGTTTATTTGACGTTTTAAACACGTTTCACGATAACATTTGAGTTGTTTATATTGTTTGTCACATTTCTGCTTCAATGTTAGTTGAAAAACACGTTTGAAACGTCAAATAAACTTAACAAAATTTGGTTAAAATGACTAAATTCAGGTGTTTTCTAAAGTTGGAGGATTAAATTAGACTAAAATTTCGAAGAGAGACTAATTCCAATTTTTACTGAAAATTAAGGAATAAAAATATATTTTTAAATTCCATTTTATAATATATATATATATATATATATATATATATATATATATATATATATATATATTCAAATTACTAATATTAAATTTTTAGCATAATTTAAATTAATAATTATCAATCTTTTAATTTATTACACGTAGTTTAAATTAATATTTTAAAACTAAATTTTATATTTGAAATATTTTTATTATTAATTTAAGTAATGGTTTATATCTTTTTACAAATATTTACGAAAATAGTGGAAGCTATTATCTTTATTAGTTTTAAAAGTATAAAATTGCAATTGTATTGTCACTATTATTATTATTATTATATTATTATTATTATTTTTATTTTTATTATTGTTATTGTTATTATTGTAATAGATGTATTTTTTTGGTTATTTTTTAAATATTTAGGTTATAACGAAATAATATTATAGATTGAAATTTTTTTTATAGATTATAATTTATATCTAGTAGTAAAATTAAATTTTAGGGATACTATTCAAAAATTTTATTAATTAAAATAATTTTTACATTTAAATACATAAATGTCATATTATATTTTTGAAGTTTTACTATTCAGTGGTGTCTAGTTACCGCTTAGTCCATTCTTTTGTTCCGCACTTCACATTTGTTATTTGTACCTCCAGATGTTGAGTTTCTTATTTTCTTTTATTTTTTTAATTAATTGTTAAAAGGGTGGCTAGGGAGCTTCTCCTTGCACTCCCAGACATTCTTCTGAATCCTAAAAATTATATTTATAACCCTAATAAATTTTTTCCTACCACGGTTGTTGAAAGAATTAAAATGCAATTTACTGTGGTTGTTCATGATTTTATTATTGAACTGCTGCACCTCACATATTTACTGCTTTCGATCTGTTTTTCCCATTAATTCTTTGAAACGGATTACGTGATACGTTTCAAGAGAGATCGAAATGGATTTCAAAATCTGTTTAAAAAAATAAATATGAAACTTTATGAAATGGATTATGGAATTTGTTTCATACTTTTCTGAAACGGATCACGTATTCCGTTTCTGAAAAAAAAATTTAAAATTTATGAAACGGAATTTGTAATCCGTTTCAGAAAAGTATGAAAGGGATTCCAAAATCCGTTTCATAAAGTTTCCATGTCTTTTTTTATCAAACGAAATTTGAAATCCGTTTCATACTTTTCTGAAACGGAATACAAATTCCGTTTCATAAATTTTTAAATTTTTTTCCCGAAACAGAATTCGTGATTCGTTTTAGGAACTTATGAAATGGCCAAATTCCGTTTCATAAAGTTTCATGTTTTTTTTTTCAGACGGATTTTGGGATCCGTTGCATACATTTCTGAAACGGATCACATATTCCGTTTCTGGAATTTTTAAATGAAGGGTTCTTACGTGTTATTAACCCTAATCTTTTGTTTTTGTTATGAAATAGAATAATGTTTTTTATGTGTTTATGTACATGTTGATTGTGGATTTAGTGTGTTGGTATTGATTGTGGATTTAGTGTGTTGGTGAGTGAGTGCAATGGTGTGCGTGAGTTTGTGAGTGAGTGTAGAGATTCGCTGGCTGTGTAGGGATGCAAAGGGTGCAGTGCGGGTAAGAATTTTTTTATTATTTTTTCTCTTTCTTAATTTAACTTTTAGCTTGGGCAAAATTGAAATGCTTTGGAGTACAGAAGAAATGTTTTGGAGTACAGGGAGAAGCCCTAGGTGGCTATGGTTAGGCCCATGGTAATATTTTATTTTAATGAAAAAAATAACAAATGAATAATGATGCATCAATTGTCGACTAAGATGAGTTTGACGACGTTAAAAAAATAGGAAAAAAAAACTAATACTTTTAAAAATACATAGATAAAAAAGTTACAAATTTTGATTAAAAATTGTTTTTAAATTTATATAAAATTTAAAGAACCAAAAGTATATTTTTTTTTCTATTAAAAAAAAAGAATATTAAAGTATTTTTTAAATCTTAAAAGAAAATGTATGAATGTTATTTAAAAACACCGCCGGAGATAATAATGCAATTTTTCTGTAGTTAAATCATTCAATTTTACTTATATAAAAAAAGCTCCAATTTTCGTATTTAAAAATTTTAATCTTTAGTTTCCATAAGTTTTAGTTAAATTTTAATTAATGTTATTGCCAAATAAGGTAAATTGTATGTTTTAAAAAGCATAAAAGAAGTAAATATTTTTTTAAAAAGTAGGGAGTGTGGTCATTCTTTTATTAGTTTAGTAAAAAAATAACACGAAAAGGTATAAAAAAATGTGATTGTAATTTATCTAACCTATTCGGAGGTACGTGTAACTTTTTCTTAATTTATTCATAAATCTAATTATTAAAGTTTACGAGTCCACAGAGTTAGCCACACTTTTTTTAGTGGTTCAAGTTAGTCGGCATTTGAAGTAAATTGCACGTTTGTTGTACTCCATAAATTATTCTATTCGTTCCCAACAAATCAATCAAGAAACCAAGTCAAACACGAATTGCACTCTTTTCGGTAAGAAACAAAAAATGTCTTCTAAGTGTTTTGTTTCCAAACATCCAATTTAACTTTGGTGTTCATCCCCAAAAGACACGCAACCCACGGTTTGATCCTGAATTTCCTCACTGAAATCAATTCTAGAAACCACTTACATAATCAAAACACAGAACCATACAAAGAAGCCTCGTCCATTGTTCAGTTAAGATGATAAAGGATTGACCCCAACCAAGGATGAAGGCACATGTTTAAGAAGACTAAGCATGTTTAGAAAGAAAGTTCACTAATTCTTCAATCCTTTCATTTATGTTTGTTATTTTTGATTCCCTAAGTTGACTTAGTTGAATCAACTTTAGTTGACTTGTTGACCTTTGACTATGTTTGACTTGTTGACTATAGTTGACTTAACTTAAGCCAACATGCTAATCTATGTTTATTTGCTTTGTAGGTTAATTAGGAGTAAGAAAACAATGCTAGGTGGCGCATGGTGATTAGGGAGCATAAATGATGTGCAGGAGAGAGTAAAGCAAAGGCATAAAGCATAAAGTAAAAGGCATGAAGCAAGTGTACATATGTACCTTTGGTCTCCTTTGTTTCTAGCACACTTTGACCACTTTTTGGAGACATATGAGACACATTCTTTGTCTCCTTTTGTGCTAGAACGAAATTAGCCTTGCACACACCATAGTTAGCTCTTTTGTCTCTCATTTTTGTAACCTTATTTGACCTAGTTTCTAGAAGCTAGAGTTAGGTTTTTGTAGAGACATCCTTAGGTATCTTTTAT
>Ga0214543_1009555_pt1 | contig 14973 bp, 7 predicted proteins | sample CNSS2metaG_FD_160094 | JGI IMG/M metagenome (GOLD analysis project Ga0214543, IMG submission 160094) | Root nodule microbial communities from cowpea collected in UCLA plant growth center, Los Angeles, California, USA - CNSS2 | ecosystem: Host-associated > Plants > Roots > Nodule | place: USA...
TATGGATCTTCATTATCCATTCCAGTGAATTGATGAGAACTGATCAAGCTGAGGAAGGCTGGCTTCATCTCCAAAGTTTTGGTGGTGGGTGGTATTGCTATGCTAGAAAAATATCTTGGCCCTTGCTACATAGCATAGTCTCTAAGTGTCTTTCTAGCTGGAGCTGGTCTTTGATTCTCCATGTTTTCTGATTGAGATGTGATGGAAGTACAGGAAGATTCTTCCCTTGTCTTTCCTTGCTTCTTTTTGCTTTTGCCTCTGTTCCTTCTAGTTGTCTTTTCTATCTCCGGGTCAAATGCTAATCGATCTTCATGAACCTGACCTCTAAAGAGCATAAATCAAAACAGCTTAAGCAAGGATTAGAACAAAGGAAAAATTTAATAAGCTATCTAATAAAGAAAAATATACACAAAGCTGGATGAGATAACTAGAAATTTCAAAAGAACACCGTTCCCCGGCAACGGCGCCAAAAATACTTGTTGGTCTCTTGGCAAGCGTACCAAAAGTCAACTGTAGTATAATGATTTGAAGTAAGAGTGTCGAACCCACGAGGAACGGATTCAGTTAAAATAATTAATTATCTCGATCAGCATATATATACAGAAATTTTAATTTGATAGATCATTGACGTTTAAACTAATTTGCATAAACAAATACAGTAAAAGCAGAAAATTAGATAAAAATTTAGTAAAAGAAATTGGGATTGAATTTCATTTATCTCCCTTGTTTGTAATCTGGATGAATATAATATATAACATCTGAAAATACCAATATTGATGCACACTCAAAAATCATTTATACTGATCCCTCGCGTATAAAATTCATAAGATTAGTTCCCTGAATATTGATTCCTCACATATTCAACAAACTATCCAGCATTACGGTCAAGTTTTAAAAGCAATTGATATATTGAGATCTATTCCTAGTATCACAGTATATCAAGTATCATTGTTCAAATTAGATTTTCAAAAATACCTTCCGGTCAGATCTAAAAATCAAAATCAAAACATCTATTGATCAGATAAAAGTAAGCATTAAGAGCAGAACAATAATACCAATATTGAGTAAAACAGAAATGCTATATATAAGTATCACCAGATTACATCCAAGTTTGAGTAGATTACATTCAATCCCAAAGAAAGAGATTAGCCACTCATGGTAGCTATCAAATCCCAAAGAAAGAGATTAGCCACTCATGATTGCTCGTGGTCACAGCTCTGCAGCAAGGATCAATTCTTCTCCCAAAATCTCTAGCTAATCTGCAGTTCTGAACCTCCAAAACATATATACAGCCCGAACTCTCGCTTGGGCTACTGAATCTCGCTTGGGCGAGATAGAGTACTTCAGCATGAAGGAAGGGTCTCGCTTGGGTCACTCATTCTCGCTTAGGTGAGATAGAGTTCTTCAGGTTGAAGAAAGGTCTCGCTTGGGCGACCATGTTCTTGCTTAGGCGAGAATTGAAAACTGCATCTTGGCTTCTTCACGAAATCTCGCTTAAGCGAGATCAATCTCGCTTGAGCGAGAAAGGCGGCAAGTTTCTTGCTTAGGCGAGAAGACTTTAACTTTTGGGCGAGCCTGTCCTAGCTTGAGCGAAACACCTTAGTTCTGAGCGACCTGTAACAGATTTTCCTCCTTTTCTTCTCTATTTCTTGCTTTCTCCTTCACTCTTCTTGAGTTCTCTTTAATCTTTCCTGAAAAACACATAAAATATGATCAAATGATTTCTTTAATTCAAAATTGGAAACATGTGATTGAAACTTAGATTTAGGGAGAATCAATATGAAATGAACACCCATTAAAAGCATAAGTGCCAGATTTTGTTATGAATCTTTACTGAATTTTGACACTTATCACTGCCTATCAACATAAATATGCATAGATGTATGAATAAATATATATATATATATAAATATATATATATATATATATATATATATATATATATATATATATATATATATATATATATATATATTCTTAATAAACTAAATGGAGTTTAATTTAATTCTTAATAAATAAGTTTTTTTGTTCACCAATAACTAAATAATTATTTCATATACTTTCTATGAAATAAATAAATTATTATTTTTTAAATAATCGTATGAGAGCATATAATTTTCAAAGTAATGAAAATATCATGTAAACTGAAAAGAAAAGTAATAACATCATGAAAGAATTTATTCTTGAATGAGGTTGGTGTGTTATGTTATAACAGATAAAATTTTACCGCGTCATATATATTACGAAGAATTATATTAGTGTTTTTACTTTTATTTTTGTAAATATTATTTTGTGTATACGTTGAAACAATTTAATATATTTCTTATTGTTATTTAAAGAAATCATAGAACAATTTATACTAAAACTCATGTGAATAAAAAGAACTGAGAGAGCTAATTAACTCTAAATTCAAATAATCACAAACGGCATTTTCAAAGAAATCGTCCCTCATGATACCGGTAAGTAGTACCATCAGAAATAACCTAAGAAGTTTCTAATGAACCCTTAATATATATCTTGTGATTTTTTAGGATGAACTATTAAATTAAAGATTTTTTTTAACAATAATCTATAACAATATATAAAGGAGATTCTTCTTTTTGTGTCCACATTTCAAAATACCAAGTTTACCCTTTAAATATAATAATTTATTAAATTTTTAAAAATTGACCATTACTTTTATAAGTTTTTTATAAAATCGACTATCTCTGCTTCTTCTCTTCTTCTTTATTTATCAATGGTTATTTTTTCATCTGTTCTGATATACTTCACTTTATTTTTAATAAATATAATTTTAGTTTATATATAAACTTAATAACATTACAATATTATCATCTACTAATATTATAATTTTAGTTTATATATTAACTTAATAACATTTTAGTTTAAAAAATGCATACACATATTCTACATGATGAAAATAACCAATAAATAAAAATATTAAAAAACTAACCAATGTGTGTTTTAGAAATAATTTGAGAGACTATCGAAAGAAATCGCACAAAGGAAATCAAATGTATAATTAAGGTATGATAAGATGAAAAATACCTTAGAGAACTAAGGAATTTTTTCAAATATCAACATATATACTCAATAGTTGAAAAATAACGAAAATTATTTTAATGAAACAAAAGAGTTCTTCAAATTAAACAAAAATTAATAATAGTAAGTAAAGAATTTTTTTATATTACCTTAAATTGAGAGTATAAACATTCTTATGTGAAAGGAAAATATATAATAAATAAAAATATTAAAAAATAATAGAAATATTCAAATGTAAGGCATAAAAAAGTTTTAATTAACATACATCATTTTAGCATAATTACATAAAGGTTATGATAAAATAAAAAATATATTGGAGATGCGAATGAGTTTCATGACAAACCAAATAATTAAAAGAAATAAAATATATATATATATATAGAGAGAGATACTTAATTAATTATGAATATTTTAATAATTTTAAAAGAGACGGAGATATGGCGGGGACGGGTATTATGGTGGGGATATGTACATCCCCATACCCATCCCCATACCCAATTGAAAAAGTCGGAGATTCTCCATACCCATACCCATACCCAGTCAATGCGAGGATTCCCCGTCAAAATGGGAACGGGTTCGGACAATACCCACTAGGACGGGTTTATTTGTCATCTCTATTCAAGACAAACATTCCTCCGTGCACACAAGGGGCTTCTAGTTTTTTTAATGTCATTACGGTTGATCCTCAAAATAGCATAAGTAAAAAACAGTGTAATTGATGCCCTGCAACATACTAAAGACAACAATATAAATATATTAAAAAGAACTATTTTATTTAATGGATGGTCGGCAACATACTAAATGTCTTATATTTACTCTTGTATGATTAATTAAAATCCAAAATTTAGAAATTGAGACTCTTTTTCTTATTACTATATAATTTTAATATTTGATCTTTAAGTTTTTTTCTAATATAATTATTTATTTCTGATAATAAAATACTAAATTATAAATTATTACTATTTTTATATTATAAAATTTAAAAAGAAGGACCTCGATCACATTCCTTTTAGAGAAGGTCTTTATGGACCAGTTTCATTTTCTTGTTTTACAATGTCTAACATCTATCATTTTCTAACACAAAAGGAATTCAAATAGGACAATCAACAGGTCTTTGGACCATTTTTACTTTTTTAAAGTGTCTAGCATGCTTAACTTTTGTAACCCATAAAATATTCTGATAATGGCTTCAGAGTTTTAGACTATAGCTTCCTTCCTCTTTTCAAGACGTGCTTAAATTTCTAACCTATAAAGTTGATTCAATTAGGATAATTAATAGATTAATATTTTTGGACTAATTTCATTTTTATCTTCTTCAACCATCATGTCATGTGCAATAATAACTTGTTTCTTTCTTAGGATTACTTTTATTTTTCCATTTGTGTTCTTTGTGAACTTATTAAGATTTTTTGAACTAGTTTTATTTTAATCATTATGTGTGCTTATTGGTGTGATTAATTTCTTCAAACCTAGGTTTTAAAGTTTTAACTCATTATAACCCATGCATCCAGTCACATAGCTTAAAGTTCTAATTCAAGACAACTCATGCTTTGAAATAATATACATATGATGTTAACTAAGCGTAGTTTTTATTATCTTCATAGTTTTCTACCTTCCCAAGCAAGTTTTGAGAAAACAACAAACATTCAAGTCGACATTCATCAATACATGATGTGCTATTTCTTTATATATATATATATATATATATATATATATATATATATATATATATATATATATATATATTCATTTTTTCTAAGTGAAATATATTTATTCATTTTCGATAATAAAATACTAAATTATATATTATTAATATTTTTATATTATAAACACAACAAAAATAGGAATATTTAAGTCTTTATTAAACATTCTTAATATTTTACGCTTGTTATTATGCACATAATATCTTCACAGCAGGAAAAGAAATTATTTTTCAAAATTTCAAACTAGTCTTTTTATTATCTTTTTCTTTATTTGTTATGTTTAATTACCATTTCTCTCGATCTGCATTCTTTAATTTATATATTTAAATTTTGAAAAGTATCAAATATTTGAAATAAATTTATATGATAATTTAGATTGTTCGTTGTAAATTAATACTAATGAGAAATATTTTCTTATTGAATTTTTTGCTACATAAAAATAAATCATCACTACAAGAAAATTCTTAAACAATGACTAATTTTAGTGACTAAAAGTATGTTTAAATATCAATTTAGACACTAATTTTCTAATTAGATACCAATTTAGAGACCAATTCATTTGTTAGTCAAAATTTTGGTAGCTAATGTTAGTCACCAATTTAGAAACAATTCATAATAGAAACTAATTTAGTTACCAATTTAAAGATCAATTATAATTTCTCAAAAAAAAATTTAGTTGCTAATATTTTTTAGTTTATAAATTAATATCTAAAAATGTTATTATTACTAACTAATTAATTTTTGTTATTAAAATTTATCATTATTCGAGAATTTTTCTATAATGAGTTATTTAATATATAGTTGCAATTTAAAATAAACAAAAACTGTATTTGTTAAAAGTAAGTTGGAAAGTAGTCTACATTGTATGTTAAAATAACAATTATTTTTCAAATATGTGACATATGTTTATTGATTGTTAGGCATAAATACCTTTTTTGTCCTCATTTTCGTAGTGTTTGTTACGGATTGTTCTCATTTTGACAGAATATTTAAAATGGTCCTCATTTTTACTGAATGTTTAGAATGGTCCTTAGTTTCGCAATTTGTATTTTATTTGGTCATTTTTTGTGACGCCGTTTAAATCAGTAAAAGAGCACTGTATAGTGGCACTGTTTGTATTACGTTGCATTGGAGTGTGTTACGTGTACTGTACAAATGGTTAAGTTAGTGATTTAAACGGCGTCACAACAAATGACCAAATAAAATACGAATTGCGAAAATAAGGATCATTTTAAACATTCGGTAAAAAATGAGGACCATTTTAAATATTCTGTCAAAATGAGGACCATCCGCAACAAACACTACGAAAATGAGGATAAAAAAATATTTAAGCCTTATTGTTATTTTTTATTTTATGAAATCAACTTTCGAGAATATAAACGAAACCATGGAGCATTTTAAAATAAACGTCTCAGGAGAACTGAATCATAGTTTGTTTCTCGCAACACACTACTCTTGTTTAGTCTTCTCTCTGTTAAGATTACTTGATATCAGAAAAAACTATCATGAGTGCTTATTTTCTGAAATCATTTTATGTTCTTCTGCTGCTTTCTTTGCTTGCCTCAGGAATTAGTGTGACATTGAAGAACTCAAGTGAGAGTGGTGAAGCAAAGTGCATAGAGAGTGAGAGGGAAGCCCTCCTGAGCTTCAAAGAAGGCCTCATAGATGATTTTGGCATGCTCTCCACTTGGACCAATAATACAGATTGCTGCAAATGGAAACACATTCTCTGCAACCATCAAACTGGTCATATACAACTATTAGATCTTCATGGAAGCCATACACCGCGTTATTATTTGGGAGGTGCAATCAATGTGACTTCATTGATTCACTTGCCATATATTCAGCATCTGGATCTCAGCCATAATTATTTTGTACTGAGTTACATCCCAGAGTTCAGGGACTCCTTTAACAACTTAAGATATCTCGATCTCTCCCATTCTTCTTTTGGAGGGAGGATTCCTTCAACACTTGGAAATCTCGTACAACTACGCTATCTAGATCTTGGGGAAAATCTTCTTTGGGGAGAAATTCCCATTCAAATAGGGAATCTCAAACACTTGAATTATCTCGATCTTGGACTATTCTATCTTTCCGGAAAAATCCCATCTCAAATTGGGAATCTCAGAAAGCTACAACATCTCAGTCTGGGAACTCATACTCCTCCATTTACAAGGAAAGAGCCTAACTATATTTCAAAATCTCTTTCTGGAGTAATCCCTTTTCGCATAGGGAATCTTCCATTATTGCATACTCTCCGACTAGTTGGCAATTTTTATATAAAAGCTAAGGATGCAAAATGGCTGTCTACTCTCCATTCTTTGACCATTCTTGAGCTGAGTTCATTGCATAGTCTTAAATCCTCTCACCAGTGGCTACAAACTATCGGTAAAATCATTCCAAACTTAACAGAGTTGAAGCTAGTTGATTGTAATATTCTGGATAGTGATATTCAATCTTTGTTCCATTCTCACTCTTCAAATAATTCCACCTCTCTTACCAAACTAGATCTGTCTTCTAATATGTTGTCATCATCAATACTTCCATTCTTGTTTAACTTTAGCCTTCATCTTCAAGAGCTTTATATTTCTCACAATAATATAACTTTGTCACCTTCTCTGTGTCCCAAGTTTCCATCTCTTAAGGTCCTCGATCTCTCTTACAATAATCCTGCACAATCAATGTTTCGAGCTAATTTTAATATCAGCTCCAAACTACAAGAGCTTTATCTTAAAAATTGCAGTCTTATGGATGGAAATTTCCTTCTTTCATATACTTCTACAATGAATTCTTTGTCCTCACTTCTCTTCCTTGATCTCTCCAATAACTTGCTAAAATCATCTCCAATGTTTTACTGGCTTTTTAACTTTACCACCCATCTGCTTTCCATTGACCTTAATGGTAATTTGTTAGAAGGTCCCATTCCAGATGAATTTGGGAAAGCGATGAACTCTCTTGAATATCTTTTTCTCTACAATAACAAACTCCAAGGCAAGGTTCCATCTTTCTTTGGGAGCATGTGCAGATTACAAATATTAGACCTCTCAAATAACAACTTAAATGGTGAATTTCCGAGCTTTACTCAAAATTCCTCATGGTGCAGCAGACACATATTTCGGAAATTGAACTTATCTTATAATCAAATTACTGGTAGGATACCCGAGAGCATCAGACTGCTATCTCAGTTGGAAATTTTATCGTTGCGGTGGAATTCTTTAGAGGGTGATGTCACTGAATCTCATCTTTCTAATTTTTCCAAATTATATCTCTTAGACTTGTCGCATAATTCATTATCTGTAAAATTTGGTTCTAGTTGGGTTCCTCCTTTTCAATTAAGGTTCTTGTTTCTTGCATCTTGCAATGTAGGACCAGGTTTTCCTCGCTGGATCCAAACTCAAAATTCCTTAATCCAACTAGATATGTCTGATAATGGGCTGAATGATTTCGTACCAGAATGGTTTTGGAACAAGTTGCAAATTATGTACACTTTGAACATGTCTCACAGTAATCTCACTGGTTCAATCCCTAATATGCAATTGAAGCTTCCTTTCAGACCATCTATACTTTTATGTTCAAATAAATTTCAGGGAAAAGTTCCATTATTTTTGTTACAAGCTTCCGAGTTGTTCCTCTCTGGAAATAAATTTTCAGATTTCTCATGTGGAAACGTCACAGCTGCAAACTTGGCAACTTTAGATTTATCAGATAATCAAATAAAGGGGCAACTTCCAGATTGTTGGAAATCAATAAATCGATTATTGTTTCTTGATTTAAGTAGAAATGAACTGTCAGGGAAGCTTCCTATCTCTTTGGGCACCCTTGTTAACTTGGAAGCTTTAGTTTTAAGAAACAATAGGTTAATGGGTGAATTGCCTTCCTCTTTAAAGAATTGCAAGAATTTAATTATGTTGGATGTGAGTGAGAATATGTTGTCGGGTGCAATACCATCATGGATTGGAGAAAGCATGCAGCAATTGATAATCTTGATCATGCGAGGGAATGACTTCTCTGGAAATATTCCCCTTCATATATGTTGTTTGAAGCGTACTCAATTGTTGGATCTTTCCAGGAATAAGTTATCAGAAGGAATTCCAACTTGCTTAATCAATTTCACTGCTTTGTCTAAAAACACCATCAACAAGATTGAAACTGAAAGTCGTGTTTATTGGTACAATAGTACTTACTCTGAACTTTATAATTTTGTAATTGATAGTTATTATTCGTTTCATATAACATGGATGTGGAAAGGTGTTGAACACGACTTCACCCGTCCAGAATTAACTCTTCAGAGCATTGATCTCTCATGTAACAATTTAATTGGTGAAATTCCGAAAGAGATTACATACATGGTCGGCTTAGTTTCTTTGAATTTATCAGGAAACAATTTGAGTGGAGAAATTCCTTCCAAGATTGGAAATTTAAGTTTACTTGAATCCCTTGACCTGTCCAGAAATAAATTGTATGGGAGAATTCCTTCTTCTCTTTCTGAAATGAATTTTCTCCAAAACTTGGACTTGTCACACAATTCTCTTTCTGGAAGAATCCCATTGGGAAGACACATGGATACATTTGATGCCTCTTGTTTTGAAGGAAATGTTGATCTTTGTGGTGAACAACTTAACAAGAGTTGTTCTGGAGATCAGACAGTAGTAAAGCCTGAAAAAGCAGCACTCCGTGGAGAATATCATGTTTTCTTTGAAGCATTATACATGAGCTTGGGGATAGGATTCTTCACAGGCTTTTGGGGCTTATTAGGTCCATTGCTACTTTGGCAATCATGGAGAATCACTTATCTGAGGTTCTTGAACAGAGTGTTAGACTATCTACTTGTAACGGTTGAAGTGATCTTGGCAAAGCGCCAAAAGTAGATCTAAAGACTAACAGAATGCAAAAGTGGCTAAAAAACTAGCAGGTATGTAATTCTAATAACTTATATCTTTGAATTTTATAGTACTTATTTCTCCTTCAGATAAGTAATAAGTAAATCAATAACTAGGTTTTATATTGAAATGGAGAATACCTTTCTAAAAACAAATGTACAAGGCTTGGCATGAATGTAAGTGTTAGAATTTGATTCTTGCTTATAATATAGCCCTAAACGTACTTTCATTAATTGCATGTCTTACTATTTGTAGTTCCTTTTGTCCAGAAATAGTTGTTTTTGTTTTGGTGTAAAGGAATTATTGATAGTGTGCTCTGTTATGAGAAGTTTTTATTTTCTTCAAATGAATTATGCTAAGGCCATTTTAAAAATGCTTACAAGTTATACAATTTTTGGGTAGTCTAATGAGTTTAAATAATTTAGTTTTCATTTAGTTTGTCATCATATTAATCTTAGCACAAGTATATAGCGATTTGCTTCATTTAGTTTATCGTTAATATTTGGTTTCCAACTTTTTTTTCCTTCATTAATAACGTTGGTCATATAAAATTTAGCACAAAATTTGCAGTTTATAATGATTTCCTGCAAGACTCCATTCTGAGATGAAAACATTACAGATTGTTGGCAGTGTGAGATTTGGAGGTTGAAGTTTCATGAAGCAATGAATTGATAGTGTGTGGTTGTATAATCTATTGTAAATTTCATTTTAAGCCAAGAATGCAAGATATCCCAATCTGTATATGTAAGGAAGAATATGAGTTATCTCAAGAGTTTGTATTTCATAATCTATTCAATCCCATCTTTAATCACTCTTTCATACATTCATATTCCAGTGGCAGTGACATTTAACATCTTTAATCACTCTTTCATATGACTAATTGTTTTTTTTTTTTTTTTTTTTTTCTTTTTTTTTTTTTTTTTTTTATTTTTTTTTTTTAATTATTTTTTTATTTTTGTTTTCATATTTTTTTTTTTTTTTTTTAATTTTTTTTTTTTTTTTTTTTTTTTTTTACTTTTTTTATTCTTTTTTTCTTTTTCTTATTTTTTTTTTTTTTTTTTACTTTTACGTTTTATTTTTGGTTGCTTAATATGTTTCTTGTAAATAATTATGTAATTTGGTGTCCACATTTATGTTTTTAATTTTACCTTTTAAATCAAAAAATTTAAATTAAAATATAATTATTTTTCACTTTTATTCTTTAAATTTAATTTTTAAATTTGACCTTTAACTTAACATTTTTTTAATTAAAAATTTCTCTACAAAATAAATAAAAACTATTTAAATAAAACTATACAAATTATTTATATTTAATTTTATAATTGTAATAATAACAATAATAATAGTTTTATTATCATAAAAAAGTCAACACATACTATATTTAAATAAATTTTGTTACGGTATTTGGTAAATAAAACTTTTGAATATATTTGTCATGTTTTATTATAATTTGAATTATGTTATTCTAAATTTTTTATCAACATTATTAATATTCGATCATTTACAATATTATTTATGTTATTTATTTTGTGGTTAAATAGGTTTTTGATTCCTTAATTTTTAGAATAAAATTGAAATTATTTCTTCAAAATTTTAGCCTAATTTAATTCATCGACTTTAGAAATACATGGATTTAGTCATTTTAACCAATTTTTGTTTAATTGATTTGATGTCTCAATAGCTGGGAATTAATTATTAAGAAAACATCATCAAATTTTTTGTGCTTTTGTCAGGGATTTAGTTCAAGTATTTGATAGTTCTAACCCCTATTTTTATAAATATGTACATATCATATCATGTAAAGATTGAGTCCGTATATTTGCAATGTGTCATTTTTTTCACTTTTGTATAGTCTCGATTTTCATTTTCTGTTTTGTTTCTACACAGATCTCAAACAAGAGGTAACTTCAATATATACATATACCTTTTTCATGTTTGAAATTTTGTGTTTTATGCTACTAAAAGAGGTCTCACATAGGAGAAAAATAGAGTCATCAATCATCTGAAAATATGCAGAACAATTTTGTGTATTTTCTCTTGTTGAAAGGTAGATACTGTAGAAAATTTGTTCTTTAGTTGAAATTTGACAACTTTGACCTTTGTTACTTGTTTAATGCATAATTTTCTCCATAGTTATCCAATTGAGCTAATTCCTTCTTATTATATTCTTGATTCAATGATATTTAATTTAAATATAAGAACATAGTTTTTTGAGTTCTATGAAAGATGAAGCTTGATTTAAAAAATATGAAACAGATTGTAAAGGACAACTTTGATCTTTGCTTCTTGTTTGATACATAACTTTCTCCATAATTGTCCAATTGAGTTGATTTGTTTTTTATTTACATTCTTTATTCAGTGATCTTTAATTAAAATGTTTAGAACATTTCTTTTAAGTTTTGTGGAAGGTGAAGTTTTGAAATTTTAAGTATGTTTCAAATTTTTAACTTATGAAATTATATATGTTGTTATTTTAATCCAATTTCGAGCATTGAACTTAGAGGAAAAGATTCAATGAAAGATGGACATAACCTTAATGAGTTGCTGCAATCAATAGAGGGAGCATAACAAAGATAAAAGAAGAAGTAAATTTCATATGAAATTCTGGTTCCTCTGTTCGTACTTTGTGGTTATATGATATTGATTTTCTCTGAACTAAGGAAAAATTGAACTTCAACCATATGTTTCCAAGTAAAGGAAATCATTTGATTACTATTTTATATATTTTTCAAATAAATTAAAATAAGAGGAAATAAGAACATAAGAGAATAAGAAGAAATCAAGAAATATAGAGTTAAAAGACAGGAATTCTTAATCATTGATAAGTTTCGATCTACATACAATATTTTTTTAAAATTTTAATATTATAAAAGTAATAAACTGTTTGAAATAATTGTATATTATAATTTAAATTATTTACTTTAAATCTATGAAAACAAAAACTATTTATTTATTATAACTTTTCATTTTTTTTAAAAAAAAGGCATATACTATCATTGAGGTTTAATTGATAAAAATATAGCTAATAATGTTTGATAAAGTACAATGGAACACTTTGTATGCCAAAATCACAACTAATTAGTTTTCATATCTATGAATTCTGTTTTTTTGCTTTTACTTATTTTGATTATTATTAAATGTTGTTGGAGACCTTTTCTTTTTCCGGTCTTTGGAAAGTGAATGGGGAAAAGCCAACCAGTTCACCAGCCGAACAATTGTGAATATAAATGTTGACAGTTTTTTAAACTCTGCAAGTTGTGAATTGTGTTTCTAAATTATTTTTTCCTTTTCTTTTCATTTAGTTGTGTGATAGTTTGCATGTTTCATTCTTTGGATTTTCTCATCAAGTGTTTAATTTAATAGTAATAGATTTTAACAGTATAATCCTCAAGTTCTTTGGACCAATTTCATTTTCTTCTTTTAATATTTAAATACTGGTACAATCCTCAAGCTCTTTGGACCAATATACCATTTTTTTCTTTTCATGTGTCTAAGATGCTTAGTTTTTCTAACCCATAAAATGGATTCAAATATAACATTAATGGCTTAAAGAATTTTTGGGCTAGTCTCATTTTCTTCCTTTGAAACGTCGAAGATGCTTAATTTTTCTATCCCGTGATAATTGGATTAGGACAGTCAGTTCTTTGGACCAATTTCATTTTCAAGTGTCTAACACGCTTAATTTTTCTGACCCATAAAATGAATTCAAACACAATAATTAATAGATTATAAGATCTTCTTGAACTAGTTTCAGGTTTTCTCTTTTCAATGTGATTCATTCTAACCCATAAAATGAATTTGATTAGGAAAACGAATAAGATCTTTGAACTAGTTTCATTTTCCTCTTTGCAAGTATCCAAAGTACTTCATATTCTAATCCTTAAAATATTCGATCAGAACGATCAATATCTCCATCTAAATTAGTTTTATTTTCTCCTTTATTAAATGTCTTACTGCTTAATTTTATAAGCTATTGGATTATGACAATGATCGACTTATTTTTTCTCCGGACCAGTCTATTTCTTCTTTTTTGTATTATTGATGAACTAATTTTTTAAGAGGGTTGAAAAAGGAAGAGTTTTACCCTTAAAAGATGTTTCAATTAATTAAAAGAGGAAGGAGTATTTAAATTTCTTTGACCTTAACTCTTAATTGACGTGAGACTATTTGGTATATCGCAACGTACAATGTTCTCATCTCAAATCCATCAAGTGACATGTTAGGATCAATCAGTACATTTGAAGTATTGTTCACTTTGAAGTTTCTATCGTTTCGGAACATAAACCCGCAATCAAGGTTTAAGGGAATGAGAATTCATTTCAACCAATGGAGGACTAAGCAGAATCGTTTTTGTCCCTACAAAGGATGTCAATGTCCCGATCCCAACTCCGATGAGATAACATTATTTAGCGGCAATCATCCCCTTATTATCCGTTTTGGAGGGTGAAACTCTATTACGGTTCTGTTCTTAAAGGATACTCAAAGTTGAAAAAGGAAGGAGTACTTGAACTTTCTTTGGCCTTGACTTCATGCGAATGTGGAAATATTTGGTGTATTGCAACAAAACGAAATTTAGGCATATCATATTTTTGGAAAGCCGCAGCCGACCCTTACAATTATGGATATATAAAGGATGTCACGGAGCTTTCTAAACACACAGGTGAAACAGAAAAGACTGAATCATAATTGTTCTCTCTCGCAGAATTTTGCTCTTGTTTGGTCTCCTTTTGTTAAGATTATAAGAAAAAAATGGGAGCTTATTTTCTGAAAACATTTTATGTTCTTCTGTTGATTTCTTTGTTTGCCTCAGGAATTAGTGTGACATTGAAGAACTCAAGTGAAAGTGGTGAAAAGTGCATAGAGAGTGAGAGGCAAGCACTCCTCAACTTCAAACAAGGCCTCATAGATAACTTTGGCATGCTGTCCACATGGACCAATAATATAGATTGCTGCAAATGGAAACACATTCTCTGCAACCATCAAAGTGGTCATGTACAAGTGCTTGATCTTCATGGAAACTACCACTATACACCGTATTTGAGAGGTACAATCAACGTCACTTCATTGATTTTCTTGCCATATATTCAACACCTGGATCTCAGCCATAACTATTTTGTAATGAGTTACATCCCAGAGTTCATGGGCTCCTTCACCAACTTAAGATATCTTGATCTCTCCCATTCTTCTTTTGGAGGGAGGATTCCTTCTACACTTGGAAATCTCTGTTAGAATTATGGTGCTTGATTTAGTCCCACATCGCTTAGAATAGTGAGATGTGGTTCTCTATTTTACTATATAAGAGACTCTATGTAAAGCTTTAAGATACACCAGAAATACAAATACTTCCT
>Ga0214543_1009557_pt1 | contig 14971 bp, 5 predicted proteins | sample CNSS2metaG_FD_160094 | JGI IMG/M metagenome (GOLD analysis project Ga0214543, IMG submission 160094) | Root nodule microbial communities from cowpea collected in UCLA plant growth center, Los Angeles, California, USA - CNSS2 | ecosystem: Host-associated > Plants > Roots > Nodule | place: USA...
TTCTTGTTCTTTCCAAGAACAAAATCCTTAATCATGTGAAATTTTATTTTATTTAAAATAGACTAAAATCGGTGTAAAGCATAATCATGTTTTGTTAACATGAAGTTTTTTTTTTTTTTTTTTTTGATTTTTTTTAATTTAATTTTTTTTTTTTTTTTTTTTTTTTTTTATTTTTTTTTTTTTTTTATTTTTTATTTTTTTTTTTTTTTTTTTTTTTTTTTGTGTAAAACTTCAATGAAGTTGTTTGAAGCAACTTTAAGGAAGAATTATGATTTCTGTCCTAAGAATGTCTTGAAATACTATAATATAATAGTAATGAGCGGATCAAATTATTTTATAAAAGAACTATTTTTCTTTTAAGCTAATTTTTTTAATATATTTTTATCTTAACTTGATATATTTATGTTATAGAAGATATAAAATACCAAACATTATATAATATATTATATTATATACAATAAAAAGTTGTGGAAAAAAAATAGTAAAATAGTAAAAACACGAAAGTGTTTCAACTGGGAGAACCAAACAGGAAGACCATGATAGGTAGAGTCCCTGTAAAAGTTGTCCTAAATTATTGCTTCCAGACAACACAAAAAGATGTTAACTCCTATGATTTAACTTTTGGAGAAAATTTACTTTTTAATTTAAATACAAATTCGAACAATAAACAAAGACCCTTACTACGTGCAAAAGACTCTACATAACAAGTCTCTAGCTGAAGGCAACAATTCTAACTCAAGTTTAGATAAATCGAAAAGATTAAATTAAAGTTGCATATTGACCTACTATGATTGTTTCTTAACAATCATTTTTCGGTGAGTGTATCGGTATTAATAAGTGTTGTATTTCCAAAGATTTAGTAAATATATTGATAGTTAGTTTTTGGATTTTTTTGGATTTTGATAAATAGTACATGTAAATATTGATTGAGTAATTATATAGATTGAGTGGAGTAGAGACTATGTTTAGATTTCATCTCATCTTCTTTTAGTGTACCACTACTATCTTGTCTACTTAATATACAAATCATTCAATGTCTTGGGAGTACTATTTCTATATAAATCTAGGACCATTTATGCAGCATAGAAAAAGCTTCAAACCTAGTTAGTTTAATTTCTTCATTTCTGGTTGAATGAATATCATTGTTTTACTATGCAAGACTCTTTTGCCCAACACATCCTCTAGATCTTGTGGAAGCCTCTAGAAAAAGTGTGATGGTTTGATTGGACCTCAGTTTGAGACTAGTCTTTCAAGTAAATCCAAACTAGTGAAATAAGATGAGTTGTCAATTCATCATTAAGCATAAATCAAATCATAAACTATTGAATGAATGTATAGTTAAATACCCAAGAAGTAGGAGTATAGATAATTAAAGTTGATTATTCAACTACTCATAGAATATTACAATGTAATTCCAACATCATCTACACATAGATTTACAATAAGAGCATTTCTCTCAAGTCTCACATACCAGTTTCTACCCTATTGCTACATTTCTAACTCTCCACTCAATGCCTAGAATGAAGACATGAGGTCTTTATTTATAAGAATTATTGGGTGGTGCTCAACCCGACTTTAGGTGCTCAGCCATAGAGGTTCTTCACAGGTGGGTTTCTTTTATTATATTTATATAATTTTATTAAGTTAATTTTATAATGGGTAAACTGAAATACTAAAGAAAAATCTAATATGCATCAACATAAATATGTTAGGCCCCATATGAAATTATATTTTTACTATTTTGACCGACATCTCATTATCAAGGTTAAAATATTTTGTTAGTCATTATATTTGTTTGAAAATCTCAATTTGGTTCTCAGGTTTTGATTGATCTCAATTGGGTCCCTTTTTAAAAATGTGTAACAATTAGGTCTTTTCTATTAGTGTTGTACTAACAACGTTAGATATGTGTCATGTGTAAATTCGTGGTTTTTTCTGATTTTTATTTTATTTTTGTTTATTTTTAAATTTTTTTAAAAGAAAAAAAACAAAAGTTGTTATCTGTCAAGTCAATGTTGTGCCACGTAACAATGTTAGTGTGATGTGAAAGTGGTAGAGTCAACTATGACGGTTAGCACCATGTCATTGACTTAATCCCAAATTAGTCCATATACTTGTTATTTTAATCTTAACTTAGTCCTTATATTTACCATTGAGTTAATCTCAATTAGTGCCAATTTCTTTTAAAAAATTAACTAATTTTGTCCCTCTCCAAGTTGATGACAAAATTAATTTTTATATAAATGTTTTACTGATATTTTTATTAAACTTAATATTTTTATATAAATATTATTCTCTGAAATTATTTATAACCCAACTCCATTTGAAAGCATTTCTAACAAGATTAATTTTGTTAGAATTGATACTTTAAATTTAGCTTTATTTAAATTTTATTTTAAAATTATAAATTTAAATTTATTTCAAATATATTTATTTCAACAATATTTGAAATTTATATTTCAAAACATTTATATTTAAAATAATTTTATTTAGAATTATTTGAAATAAAAATTCAAATAAAAAACAATATTAAATTATAATATAATAAATTTATTTCAAATGAACTTCAAATAAATTTAAATTTATAATTTTAAAACAAAAATTAAATAAAATTCAATACAAAATATAAATTTAGTCTTATTTAATAAAAGTATCAATTGTAATAAAAATATCAGTATAATATTTATATAAAAGTTAAATTTGTTTTCAATTTGGAGATGAACAAAACTGATTCATTTTAATAAGATATGAGACTCAATTGAGATTAAGTTAATAACAAATATAGAGAATAAATTGATATTAAAATAACAAATATTTGGACTAAATTGAGATTAAGTTAATGACATAGTGCTTATAGTGATGTATGGCACTACCACTACCATGTCACACTGCACTGCCACATGGCATAATGCTGACTTGACACATAGCAATATATTTACAAAACAATTAAAAAAGAAAATCAGAATAATCATGAATTGACATGTGACACATATTTAACGTTGTTAGTACATCACTACCAGAAATAACCTAATTATTACACATTTTCAACAATAGGAACCCAATTAAAATCAATCAAAATTGAGGATCGAACTAAGATTTTGAAACAAATACCAGGACCAACAGAATAAATAATGAATATGGAAATTCATAATTTTATATGGATAAAAAATTTTCATTTTGGTTATAACAAAATTAACAAAATTAATTGATGTCAAACAAATTCTCTTAATCACCTAATCAGTAACTAAATAAAATCAACGAAACTTCACTTTTTTTCAAACAATATTATTTATAAGAAATTGAACAAACCAGAATCCAATTAAACCGTACAAACATATACATGGCAATGCAATGATTTATTATATGCTTAAATATTATACATTACAAAAAAATTCCTCGTTAATAATTAATTAGTGACAAGAAATCGTTAGTCATTATAGTGACAGAAAATGTTAGTCATTATAGTGACAAATTTATATATCAATTCATAAAATAAAAAATTATATGTTACTAAAATAATCAATATTACAAATAAAAAATTATAATTATTCTTTAAATTTAGTTACCATAATTTTGGCTACTAAAGAAATTAGTTTATAAATTAGTCACTAAACATTAGTTATCAAAGTTTTGACTAACAAAAAAATTAGTTACTAAATTAGTCTTTAATTAATTAGTGACCAATTTAGTGATTAATTATAATTTTTTATTCATAATAATAACTGTTTTAGTAACTAATTATTTTTTATTTTGTAAATTGATGACTATAGAATTTTTTATCATTAAAATTGATTATTATTTAAAAAATTTCTTGTATCGTATATCAATTAGCTTTTAACAAGTTAATAATATAAAATAACTCTTTATATATACACACACTTTTTAATTCCAATAAATGTAAAAACGGATATATGCTAAATACTCTAAATATTTAAACTATAATTAAAAAAATGAAGGAATAAAATTGAAGTTAACATTGTTGTAAAATTGGAATAAAATTGAAAATGAAATTCATGGGAAAAATGTGGCATTAAAGTTTTAGGTTTGGAAGCTAGTGGGAGAGGCGACATTTGGACAACTGTACAATTGTGACTAAAATGATATGACATACTTTTTTTGTTTCATTTTAAAGATTTAGTAATTCTAAGCAATTTATTCTTTTAATTAGAAAAATCGTGATCATAAATATCATCTGCCTTTACGGAAAAAGTTCTTCATTATAAGGATAAGGATGACCATATATAAACCTTTTATCACCAAGTGGTTCAAAAAGTTTATATTATACTAATTTTAAATATGAAATAATTTATGTTGAAAAAGAAATTAGTATATGATATATTTATTTGAATTTCTTAGTGATATTATATATACTTTCGTCTCGATATATAATAAGTTGTGTTAACAACACTATTGTTATAGATGTAACTTTATAAAAAGAAGTATGTATTTAAATGGAACAGGAGTACAAAAATCTAGAACTATTTCACCAAATGTTTAAATAAATTATATAATTAAGAGTTATAAAGTTTTAGCAATATCTAAAAGAATTTCATGGACTTGACAGTGTTTCCATGCATTCTATTATCATATCTTATTGCAACAACTTTCCTTCACTGCTACATGCATAGGCATAACCTAACATGATATCTTTGTCTTCCTTTATATCTCTTTCTAATTCACTTATCGACCATTCCATTTCACCTTAACAATCTCTCTCTCTTCTCTTCTCTCTCTCTCTCTCTCTCTCTCTCCCCCCCATTGATGGAGCACTCAAATGGCACTGAACCACACGCTGCCGATGAATCCCAAACACGTTCACAACAAAGAAACGCCGCCGTTTTCACAGCCGGTTCCGCCGACATGGCTCCTATAACCGGCCCCGGCGACTTCTATAGGGAGTTCGTGTTGGAATCCAAGAAGCTCTGGTTCCTCGCTGGTCCTGCCATCTTCTCCTTTGTGTCAAAGTACTCCCTCGGCGCCTTCACTCAAATTTTTGCCGGCCATATCGGCACGATCGACCTCACGGCGGTCTCCGTCGAGAACTCCCTCATCGCCGGCTTCTCCTACGGCATACTGGTAAAGTCCTGCAGATATATATATATCAAACTGCTACATGTTTTAGTCATAATAATTACTAATAAAAACTTACGGCAAATGGATAACAAGGCTTTTCAGAAGTTGCATATTCAAACAGACTTCTCTCTTTGTTTATAATTATTTTTTTTTTGTTTCTTATGGAAGTGCATGCATGCATCACTTTCTCTCAAAACTTCTTATTTTGTTATGTTTTCTCTTTGTTTATCTTCAGATGAGAATATTTTGATTTTGAGATGTTCTTTAAATAATTTAACTGATAATTATAATTTAAACCATTATTTATGTAATACTTTTTTTAGAACTGTGCTGAACTTTCATTTTTTATGAAAAAAAAATATAAAGAATTAAGTAAGTATCTTGGATTCGACGTAAAACTTGGAATTGGTTCTGCCCAACAACTTTGATATATTTTTATTTTTAAATTTTAAATAAATTTGAATATAGTCAATTAACATGTTAAACGCGTTGTTATATTAATATTTGAGTACTATTTTAATGTTTTTTTGTAACGTTAGTTAAAAATGTGTTTGATATAAAAAAGAAATTTAACTTATTTGGGTTAAAAAAATTATATTTATTCATTTTTAAAATTTATAATAAAAATATATCAAAATTTAAGACAAAAATGAATTTTAATTTAACGTTAAAATTCATGAATTAGAAATATATTAAACCAAATAAAAATTCATGGATTTTTTTGTTTTACTTTTGTTTTTAAGCTTTTAATTAATAATTAATATCTAATTGACAAATACAACAAACTAGAACAACCTAATGAATTGAAAATTCTAATGAGACCGGTCAAATTTTACCTGCACCAACTCTTAAAATAAATATATATATTATATTTTAACAAATGATCTAAAAAATCTGAATAAAAAATGATTAAATAAAGTAGAAAGCATAATAATAAAAATAAAAGTAACACAAAAAAGGAAGGTTTGCATGCATGCACAACTTCCATTAAAACGAAAAAATAATAAAAATAAAAAGAGAGCAACCTGAGTCACAGGGCAACTTTTGCTTTTGCTTTACTGGGTGGTGGATGATTAAGGAAGGAGGCACCTCAGTGACTTGTATATACTCTTGTATAAAAAATGTTGAGTGAAAAAGTAAGAGTAAAAATTGTAGTGTTTTTCTCTTTAATCTTTTACGTTGGTTAGGTATTAGGTTACAATTACATGCTATAACGTGTTTGAAAAAAGAGTATAACGTTACATGAAAACGCTTTATCGGAGCAGCTAGGGATGGGAAGCGCGTTGGAAACGCTGTGTGGACAAGCGGTGGGCGCAGGAAAGCTTAACATGTTAGGCGTTTACATGCAAAGATCGTGGGTGCTACTCTCGATGACGGCGTGTGTTCTATGTTTTCTGTACATCTTCGCAGGACCTTTTCTGATTCTAATAGGGCAAGACCCAGAGATATCTCGAGCGGCGGGAAAATTCGCCATATGGATGCTTCCGCAGCTGTTTGCGTACGCGCTGAATTTTCCGGTGGCGAAGTTCCTGCAGACGCAGAGCAAGGTGATCGTGATCGCGGCGATATCGGGGGTGGCCATGGCGGTGCACCCGCTGCTGAGCTGGTTACTGATTATGAAGGCGGAGTGGGGTCTGGTGGGTGCGGCGGTGGTGCTGAATGGGTCGTGGTGGTTCATAGTGGTGGCTCAGTTGGGGTATGTGCTGAGTGGCCGGTGTGGGGCGGCGTGGAAGGGGTTTTCATGGGAAGCTTTTGGCAATCTTTGGGGATTCTTTCGTCTATCTCTTGCCTCTGCTGTCATGTTGTGGTGAGTCTCACCTGAACCTTCCCCTTTGTTTCTTTTGTCTCTTTCACTTTCCTTTTTTGTTTTTTTATCTTTCTTTTTTTATTCACAATACTAAAAGTAGCAAGGTTTAAAAAAATGTAAATTAAAACTTTAATTGTAAGTATTGAAGTCTTTGATCATACTGTTTTAATTGTATTATAATAATATTATTTGTAATAATAACTATTTCTAACAAAATAATATAAATAAGCACAAAATATATTTTTTATCCTAACAAAAATATCAAAGATGTAAATAATACAAACACTCATGTGTTTGACATGTTAAATAAACCTAAAAGCAATATTGTTGAAAGGACTAAATTCACACATCTCTAAAGTGTAAAGACTTAATTGCATCAAAACTTTAAAAAATAACTAATTTCAATTTTGACTAAAAATTAAGAGACTAAAAACATATTTAATCTAAAAAATTATTATTATAAAATTTTAATACAAAATAGTTTTATTATTACAAATATAATAATACTATATTATATTTTAAAAGAAAAATCATTTTATATTTATTTTATTTTTCTTTTTTTAAGTCATTATATTCTTTTCGTCATTTCTATTTCATAGTAATAATAATAATATATTAATTATAATATTATTTATAAAAAAGAAAAATAATATTGTAAGAATAATAAAATATTATTGTTGTTATTAATTATAACTACTATTATTATATTGAAACTGAAACAATATAAAAATACAACTTTAATAATATTATATTTAGTTTTAATATTTTTATTTGTTTTAACCTAAATTAATAAATAAATGAAAAAAAAAAACCGATAAGACAACGAAAGAGATGATACAACTTTTCATTTATACTACTTTATACCTGTCCCAAATGATAATATTATAATAATATACAACATAACGTACTAAGTGTATAAAGTATATACTTTAGATAGAAAACACTTTAAGCATTAAGTTCTTAAAATATCATATAGAATAAGTCTATCAAAATTAAAACGCATAACACTTGTAATAGTTTGCTATAATAAAAACTTTCTTTAGTTTCCCATAAAGTCCTATTTATTTGATTAGATTATCAATGAAATATATGTTATGTATTTTTAGAAGCATAGAAGCATAAGCTATCCACACCGCTTTTTGTTAGAGTAAGAGTTATACTCGATAGTTATGATGCAATTATTTGTTTTTAAGAGTGTACTTATCTAGATACCATGATTTAATTGTGACTTGATTTACATCACCTTTGTTATAAGATCATTGATGTCATCTACAACAATATGAGTTCCTCAATTATTTATATAATTACATGATCATAAAATCTTTACCATCTAGTAACTTTATAAAAAACTTTATATCCTAAACTAGAAAATCCACCCCTATATAATTACTAATTTGATAACAATATTATTTACAAACCTAGACAATTATACTCTTAATTAGATTTTAACATGAACTTTTCTAACTTTTCTTACTTAAATGTAATATTCATATATAGTAAAACCTTCTTCCTTGTGTCCTTAAAAAAATACAACAACAAAACTTCAAATAAGACTCTAAATATCAACTATTGCACTAACAACATCTCTCATTTACAAAACATTGAAAAAGGAGAAAAAAATAGATAAAATCCTTAGTTAAAATTGAACTACTAACCTGAAATTTAATGAGATACACTTAATTCTTACCTTACTAATTGATAGCATAATAACATTTTGACTATTCTCTAAATTTAGAGAATTAAGATTATATTAAAATAAAAAAAATATCTATTATATATATATATATATATATATATATATCACATTATAAATTGTCGAATAATTTTATACTTCATTAAGATTCTCAATATGCCACTACTCTTATTATTTATGCTATGGAATAATTGAAAAAAAGGGTTTTGATATGACAACGGACAAAACAAAAGTTGATTAAGACATATTCATTTTTAGTTGCAAAAGTTTAAACTTAAATTGAATTGAAGACACAATTATGTCTTCGTCGCTAATCCGAACAAACTACATACTGTTTTAACTTAAAAAGCAAACATGTCATAGAGGAAAATTTTAAAGTATCATAGCACATAACATTTCATTTACAATATCTCTTATATTTTGTTATCATATTATTTATTGTTTTTATACTTTTTCTTATCATACAAGGTGAAAAAAAATTCATTTAAAAAAAATATAAATATTAAACCAATAAAAATAAATTGGAAAGATATGAAACTAATAAAAAGTAAAGTTGGCAATAAGAAGAGTTTCAGTTCGTATTTTCTTTATTTACTTAAGAGAATGAAACAATATAGATTTAAAATCTCTGAAACTCTATATTTTGTCAAATACATCAGAATTTAATTTGAGTTATAAAATATTTGCTATAAAAAATATATATTTACTTTTATGTATATTTTGTCTTATGCATGCAGCTTGGAAACATGGTACTTTATGGCTCTGCTTTTGTTCGCTGGATACCTCAAAAATGCAAAAATCTACTTAGGGGCCTTCTCTATCTGGTGAGTCACTATAAATTAAGGATATGTCTAACAATTATATCTAAAATTATAAGTTTAATAAATGAGTTTTAGGTTATTTTAAATATAATAATAATAATAATAATCATTAATATAATTATATTATAGGGTTTTCTTTGATTTTATTTGGTTTTTATGTTATTGTTAAAAGATTTTCTAATCAATTTTTAAGACAATGATATTATAAATTTATATTTGATTTGTTTAAAGTCTATTAATAAATTTTTTAAAATTAAAGGTGTCAATAATATTCATAGTGGTCTTAACTTTTATAAAATGCAATAATTTTCGATAAAGATATTTTGTACGGTTGGAATCTTAAAATTGAAAATGTATTTACAAAATATTCATTAAAGCATGTGACATGAAAGTTTACAAAAATATTTTGTTTGCATTTTAAAATATAAGATAAAAAAGTAAAAATTTGTTAAAATATGAAGTTTATAATAATATAAATTTTTTTGACAGAATACTTAAAAAATAACACAATATTATAATTCATCTCATATAAAGTAAAATAAAACTGGAATAACACTTATGTTAAAAATAACTTAATTCAAAATGGTTAAGAGGCTTTTGTTTTATTTTATGCCATCCTACTCACTGTCTTCACAAATGTTAAGAATAGTTAATAAATGAAATAAGGGTATGGGATTAAGAAAACTTCAAATTCTGAATCCAACATTGAAACAAAAACTTTATAGCTTATCAACTTTAATGAGTAGTGGCAGAACCACTAACCATACTTATCACTCTTTCTATAATCAATCATCACTTTTTCTATCTCTTTATTAATGTGATTTTGTAATGGATAATTTGCCACTAACTGCAATTATCACTTTTTTCCATAGAACTATCACCTTTTTTTTTTTTTGTCTCTTTATTCATAGGGTTTTGTACTAGATAATTTCCCACTAACTATAATTGTCATTTTCTTTTTCTATCTCTTTATTCGTATGATTTTGTAGTACCTTATTTTCCTACTTAATGTTGGATAAACATACAATCAAACCATCATGTGCAATAAATGCTATAAAAATATAGGAAAAAAATATCATTGCTTTTAAAAATGAAATGAAAAATGTAAAATATATAATTTTCTGCATTTTCATTTATATACATTGAAAATTTTCCCATGGTAGAAATCTTCCATCTTTAATTGAAAGAAGAACTTACAAAACTTTTTGAAATGATTTTATCTGAATAACGAAAGAGATAATATCATTGAAAAGAAATCATAAATAAAGAAGAAGAAGAATAAGAAGAAATGGATTAAGATCGTTACTTGTGAAAAAATGAGTTAATTCAAAAAAAGAAAAAAAAAAATAAAAGAGTGTATCATTGAATTACATGCACAAAAATAATTATTGTAGAGTAAATAAAATATATTTTTTTAAAACATAAACTTTTTTAGATTATAGATCCAATCCAAAGTAGAATGAAAGGAAAAAGAAAATGGAATGTCATTGGTGAAGATGGAGACTTTTAAAATTTCTTAAGAGAGAAAAATGTTTAAAAAAATCAATACTCTTCAGCATCTTAATTTGTAGAATTTAAAAAATATATAACATTCCTCCATTGAAAAAAATAATAATTAAATTACACTTAAATAAATACATTGAAAAAAAAACAAATTAAATAGTTTTTTTTTTCAATTACTACAACATTAGCTATACTTTCAAGGTATTAGATGTATTGACTTTGTAGCTTGTTCTATTTTCTTGTCTTCTCGTTTACTTTGAATGACATTTTTTTTTTATTTAACTAAATAACTATAAAAATCAACAACGAGATTAAATCTCCAAGTAAATGAGCTAATTATATTGTATTTCGCAGCATGAATATATTAGGGTGGACCATCATGGTTTCTTTCGGAATGAACGCTTCCACAAGGTTTGACTCCGCACTACTTACTTTATACTAAGTCAAAATATTATTCTCCGTTAAAGAGGTATTTATTCATCGTTTATTCCAGTGAATATAAAATTAAAGTATATATTTCTATATTTGAGAATTATATATATATAATTCTCAAATAAATATGCATTTCATGATTTATGCAATTGGTTAATGCAGTGTGAGAATATCGAATGAACTAGGGGCACATCATCCAAGAACAGCGTTATTTTCTCTGGTGGTTGCTGTGATCACTTCCATTATGATTGGACTTTTTCTGGCTTTTGTTTTGATGGTCACACGAGATGTGTATCCTTCTCTGTTTTCAAACGACATAGAAGTCCAAAACTTAGTGAAGGAGCTCACACCATTGTTGAGTTTTTGCATCGTCATTAACAATGTTCAACCTGTTCTTTCAGGTAACATGTGTTCAAACACAGAACCATCCATTTTCCTTTCGATTATTGCATGTCTCACATTTTCAATTTTTTGCAGGAGTTGCCATTGGAGCAGGGTGGCAAGCTTTTGTTGCTTATGTAAACATCGGATGCTACTACCTTTTCGGAATCCCTCTTGGTCTCGTGTTGGGTTATAAGTTTCACCGAGGGATTAGGGTAAACAATGAGATTATGTGTATTAAACTCATTTATTTTTTGAAATAATTGCGTGATTTTTTTTATCGTATTGAGTTGTTTATTGTTGTGAATGAATGGATTTTAGGGAATCTGGCAAGGAATGATATCAGGGACTGTGCTGCAAACGATTGTTATTTTGGTGATGATTTACAAAACTAACTGGAATAGAGAGGTAAAATATTATTCCAATTAAATATATTTTTGTCCTTTAATATTTTTAGTGAAAATTGGAATTAGTTCCTCTTAAAAAAATTTAATCAATTCAGATTTTTATTTCTAGAAATGCATGAATATGTGTTAAACATTATAAACAAACTAAAATATTATAATAAAATGTGTTTGAAACATTAAATAAACCTAATACAAATTAATTAAAAAGACTATATTCACGAATTGAGTAACTAAATTGATTCAAGGTTTTTAACAAAAGACTAATTCCAATTTTCACTACAAGTTGAAGGATAAAAACATATTTAACCCATAGTATTCAAATATTTTTTATTATATATGAAAAATTGCTTTTGAGCATATAAACAATTAGTTATTAATTTGAAGTAACACAAAATTATAGGCCTCTCGTGCCGAAGATAGGGTTCAGACATGGGGTGGACAAAAAGTAGGGGACGACAAAGAAAACACAGAAGAAGAAACATGAACATTGCAGTCGAGAATTGGTACCATAAGATGAAGTATGACATTTCAACTCGGCTCAAAAAAGATTTACCGGTTTGTATAGGGTATTCACAAACTTTTAGGAATTTGAATTTCTTGCATTTCTAATTAATTTACTCTTCAAATGTTTTATTTAGATAAAATACTATGTTTTCGTCAAAATATGGAGTGTGTTTGAACGTGCTGTTAGTGAAGTGACGTCTTTGTGTCGTGTGGTTGATTATGAGGAGAAAAATTCTGGAGAAGATCTTTCAAGAACAGAATGGAGGTCACTGCAGAAGATTCTCGTATGGTTAAAAGTTAATTTAATTACAGTATCAAGGATATTGTTTTAATGTGAAAAACAATAATATGTGTTATCTTATTAGGTTGTACTATATTTAGTTAATGAAGATGTTTTCAATGTTTGCTTTCGAGAGTACAACCAACAATGTGTAGACATGAAAAGTGAAAAGATCATTCATTTGGAAAATTGTGAGGATGATCTCCTTAGTAAAGACTGTCCAAATTGACCAAAGTTTATGAATTACACTGCCCTACACAATGGTTTAGTGACATAAGATCCAACCAACCAAAATAAATTGATAGATGCTTGTAATAGCTCTAAAATTAATTAATTATTAAAAGGACTGAGTATGATAGATTACTCATAAACGTTGGACTTCCAATACAGTACCAATATTTTGAAGTCTAAACCAACATAGGACAGGTCTCATCAAAATAAGGAAATTGGACTTCTAAATATCATATTTTCAACCCCAATTCCAGCAGAAAATCTGCAACATGTTAAACAATTTTGTTGGGGGACTTCTCAATGATGTTTTCCTCACCAAAAGAATGTCTACAAAGGGTTTCTGGAAAACACGGGAATAAAACCTATGACTTCAAAAACCTAAATCTAAAACTGCGAAATTAATCTGTATCACAGCATTGCAAAAATCAAATTCTGCAAACACATGCATGCCGTATCACACAGCATTCAAGAGACTGCAACTGCTACCCCTCTAAAGCCTTGCCCACAATAGTGGTACTAACTATATTCAATTACAAATTTAACCACGCTGCAGTAATGTATCACAAACATTTACACCGATTCAGAATCCCACATCATAAAACAAAAATAACTCGCTCAACGACATTGCAATTCATCCCATCAATCATTATGCACGTAGAACACAGTAACCGAGCAGCCCAATTGATAAAACAAGACCAGATATCACAACTCCACAAAGCAAGCTATAATTAATTCTATAAATGTTCTAATTAGCTAAAGCAAGTTCATAAGATTTTAGGTCAAACTTTTGGCACAAATCTTTAATTAACCTAAATCCGAAAACACCAAATTAAAAGCACAATATATCACTTGCAATATATAATGTAAATAAATATCCGAAACATAACGAAAATAACACATTAACTTGCAATGTATGACAAAATTAAAAAACTGATTAGACCTAAGCGGTGAGAACAACAGCGCCACCAGCTTCCTTGATCTTCTTCTCGGCGATCTTCGAAATAAGCTTGGCTTTCACAACGAAGGGCTGGTTTTCGGGTAGGACGCCTTTCCCAAGGACCTTAAAGTATCCATGCTGTGTGACGTCGATGAGAGGGGCAGTGTCCTTGGATTTTAGAGCTTTTTCCTTTGCCTCCTGGGGCAGGAGAGACCAGAGTTTGTCAATGTTGACGATGGGGCAGTGGAACTTGTTGCGGAGCTTGTGGAAGTATCGCATTCCCACCTTCCCGAAGTAACCAGGATGGTACTTGTCGAACAGGATCCGATGGTGGTGCATGCCACCGGCGTTTCCCCGACCACCAGGGTGCTTACGGTGCTTTCCGATACGACCGTGACCGGCGCTCACGTGGCCGCGCTTCTTCCTGTTCTTCTTGAATCTGGTCGTCATTGCTCTGCTCTCTGTCTTCGGCCGCACGAGCTAGGGTTTGGTGATAGGCAAGATTTATTGAGTGGAGCTTTACATCTTTACTCCTAGGGTTTGGAGTTTGTTGGGCTTTTGTTACTAAGACTTAGTGGGCCTTACAAAATAGGCTATTATTACATTCTACAGCCATATTTTACTCTCACCCCCTTATTTTCAAATATTATTTTTTTGCCCTTTTCGTTTTATAAGTCTGTGAACTTGTCGAATGCATGTGTCATCGTAGCCCTAGCCCTTGCTCGTGGAACATCAGTACACGAAATACGTATTATTGTAGTTAACAAAAAAAATTCTTGTTCATCTCATTATTCGTTTTTTGGCAATTTATCTATGTAAACAAAAAAAAAAAAAAAAAAAAAAAAAAAAAAAAAAAAAAAAAAAATTTTAATATAAATTTTTTAAAAATTTAAAAAAATTTT
>Ga0214543_1009558_pt1 | contig 14967 bp, 8 predicted proteins | sample CNSS2metaG_FD_160094 | JGI IMG/M metagenome (GOLD analysis project Ga0214543, IMG submission 160094) | Root nodule microbial communities from cowpea collected in UCLA plant growth center, Los Angeles, California, USA - CNSS2 | ecosystem: Host-associated > Plants > Roots > Nodule | place: USA...
TATATATATATATATATGATGGTTACACTTTTTCCTTTGTAGAAACTATAGTAGACGTTGTTCATTTTGTCAGTTTATTTTTGCTTATTTTTTAAAATATATTTTCTTAATTAAAAAAAAATTCTTACGTGCTTTGTCTACTTTACTTATGTTTAAAACAATTATTTTTATATTTTTTTAAAATAAAAATAAATCCTAACAATATTAAATAATTGATGTTTTAAAAAGTTATTTATTTAAACAAACTTATTTGAAGTTTAAATAAAGTGATGTTACCATTAACTCTTCTCCTTGTTACTATCACGGTTCCCATATTATATTAATATTAAAAACATTGTAACAGTTCTCTCACATTGTTTATTGTTGTCCTTATATACCTTATACCTTATTGCTTTCGTTAAACCCTTGGTTTTTGTTATGATACTTAAGAATAAGATATTTGGTTTCTGTTTTGTCTGGTTACCCAGGGAGACACTTGGATTTATTGTGCGGGAAATTGTATTTAAGTATTTATATATATATATATATATATATATATATATATATATATAATTATTTCTGAAAAGAAATTGAAAATGTGAAATAAAAATCAAAGTTATCTTGAGCGGCAACTAAAACCTCGCAACTGAGGGTTTGGTGGCAGCAGTAGCACGGAGCCAAGCTCTCCAATGGCACTATCCACTTCTCTCTTCTCATGCTCTCTTTCTTCTTCTCTTCATTCATCTTCGCTTCTATGTTTTCCGAAAACCCGATCCCCTTCCTTCACGTCTACGCTAGGCAATTCAACCCGTCACGCCAATTTTGTTGTTCGCTCCTCTTATTCCGAAATGGGCTCATCCCCTGACCCAATCGAATTCAGGTTTATTTCTTTTCTTCTTCTCTTTGGTTCCCCAACAAGCTGTTTGTATAAATGTTTCTGTGGAACTACGATGGTAATTGTTGTGGTTGAAAATATAATTTGTTGGTAGGAAGCCCATTCCGTCCAGGGCTCACTTGGAACTCTCGATGAATGAAAATAACAAGGCATCGTATAAATGGCGAAGGGTTTTGCTCAAAGTCAGCGGAGAAGCACTTGCAGGTGACAATTCTCAGAACATTGACCCAAAGGTAGCGTTGCCGCTCTATTTGTCTGTTGAGTTCTTCTTTATATAATAACAACTCCTCACTTGGAGGAACGTGAGCGGGATGTTTTTCTATTATTTTAACGTGCCTTATTGCCTTGATTATTTATAATTAGTTTTGTAATTGTTAATTAAAAGTTTAGATGGAAACTCATGGGTTCGCTTAGTGGTTGGTTAAACACCACGCATTCAGAGGTTGTAGAATGTGTCAATGACTGTCATAGTACCATGAGTGACGGCATTTGTCTATGAACCAATAGATGGGGAACTCATGACAAGATAAAAAAGTAAAACGTTTAGCTAGATATATAGGTGGTAACAGGTCTTGAGTTTGGCTTATATACTTATACACTTAAAAGGGACATTTCAGGGAAATAAGGAAAAAAAAATTACTAGAGACGAGTGACAATGAATACTCCCTGAAAACAAAATGAATTGAAGCATTCTCCTATATCACGGTGTTCTCGCAATGTTTCTGAATTTGTCTTTTATGATTGGATACAGATAACCATGGCCATTGCAAGGGAAGTGGCAGCAGTGACTCGCCTTGGCATTGAGGTAACTATAGTGGATTCTTTTTAGACTAATAATACATTTCTGTTTCTTTTGATGTGGTTTTCAGCTGCGTCCACACAATTTGTTGATCATTTGGCTAATTGATTGTGAGATTTGCAGTAGTTTGGGGGTGATGTGTTTTACAAATTAATCTTTCAAAGTGTTACATGGATCTATTTTGTATGTGGGCAGTTGGGAGAGTCCACTACAAGTTAGAGCATTTGACTTGAACTTAGTCAAAGCCTTTTAACTGGTTTTCAGACTTTGGTGTTATGAGTTGGGTCATTTTTCAGGTTGCACTAGTAGTTGGTGGAGGTAACATCTTCCGTGGATCATCCTGGGCTGGAAGTAGTGGACTAGACCGCTCGTCTGCTGATTATATTGGGTGATTTCCTCAATCTTTCTCAAGTGCCTACTTTGATCATCTGTCAGAACTCTTTTCGCGTGCTTATAAAAGTCTGTTAAGTTTATCTCATAGAGTAAATCAGAGCTCTTCTGTGCTGGTTGTTCATTTACATTTCCAATTTGCTATGATCCACTGTACTTTTGGGTTTCTAAAAATGTATACTACGGTTGAAGTAATACTCCACGTTTCTCAAATTTTGTTGAATTTATCCCCTAGGATGTTGGCCACTGTCATGAATGCTATATTTCTTCAAGCAACAATGGAGAGTATTGGCATTCCTACTCGGGTGCAGACTGCATTTCGTATGTCTGAGGTTGCAGAACCATATATACGCAGAAGGGCTGTGAGGCATTTGGAAAAAGGAAGGGTTGTTATTTTTGCTGCCGGAACTGGAAATCCATTTTTTACCACTGACACTGCTGCAGCACTTCGATGTGCAGAGAGTATGTTATAGCTTTATTGTTGTGACCTTACCTCTTTTTATCCTGAAAGTGGATTTACTTTTTTTTTTTTCGTTTTAAATTTAGTAGGAATAAGGTAAACTATCCCTTGTCTTAGTTTGATTTTCTCTGTTTTTCTTTGGATATAGGATTAGAGAAGGCAAGTATTTATCTAATCCCTTTCCACCACACTTTCCTTATAAGGAAAACTAATATATTCATTTAATTCAATTTGGTTCATAAAAGTGAATTCATTTGGAGAATCTTCTCTTACATGGGCTAATCCTAATTGTCCTTCTTTAACTCATCTTTGGTCGTGCTCATTAGCGTATCTTTGGTGGTTCTCAAAGAGTTGTCATAATTGCTTATCCTTTGTTTTTCTCTTTAGCTTATCATTGGAGGTGCTTTATTCCAAGTTCAAGAAGTACAAAGTGTTCTTGTTTGGGGTTTTTTTATCTTTTAAGCTAGGTCACCAGTGACTTTTCTCTATAATTGCTTATCTCATGAAGTTGAGTGATGGAAGGATTTTCTCACTTTCTAGTATTCTTGATTTTTATATTGTGAGCTAGGTCCACAAGTGGCAAATTATGATTTTGCTTATTTTATGGAGTTTGAGTGACGAAAGATGTTTTGCAATTCCTAACATTTCTTTGAAAATGTTATCTTGTAATCTTTTCTTGGCCAGGGATGTAGATTTTTTATGTCAATTTGTTAATGTTGTGCTAAATTTGTTTTCACTTCAGCATACGAGGTGAAGTGTTGTAGTGGCTAAATGTTATTCTATCGTTTATTCAGTCAATGCAGAGGTTGTACTCAAAGCAACAAACGTTGATGGAGTTTATGACGACGACCCAAAACGTAATCCACAAGCACGTCTTCATGACACACTAACATATCAAGATGTAACTTCAAGAGATCTGTCAGTGATGGACATGACTGCCATAACTTTATGCCAGGAAAATAATATTCCAGGTAATGTCATGCACATAAACCTTTATATGAACTATTTTTTCTAATCAGTATCAGTTTAATTATATCCTTACCCTCTCAAAACTGAAGTGACTCACCACGATAAGCTGTCTCTGCTGTCCTTCCCTTATGGTGCAGTTGTTGTCTTCAATCTAAACAAACCTGGCAACATTGAGAAAGCTATTAAAGGCGAGCGAGTTGGCACTTTGATTGGCGCAAGCCGCAATTCTACCGTATACGAACATGAAAATATATGAAGTCTAATTACCAATTGATTCTTTCTCGTGTTTTTCCTACACAACCTTCCTGGTGAGGATGCCAAAAATGTTAGGTGCATTATTAGGTTTTGATGGATTTTTGAAGGGTGCTGTTGAGTCAAATTTGTAAATATAACAAGTTAAATTATTATTTGACGTTTCTCTCCAGGTTTGGCATTATTTTACCTTGCCATCTTGTGGTTTAAGCGAGATATATTCGATTCCTGAACTTTGCTCTGTTTACATAAATTCGGTGTTTTTTGTCTCCCAGCTCTCCAATTGTCACAAAGTGCATTTCATCATTGGTTCAATACATACGTACACTTTTGCTATCCTCCTTTCTGAAATGTGATTCAGAGGAAGTGGAATTCGGATGGTACTGATTTTTATCACCCTCTTTCCATTTTCGTCTAAAGTACTGAACTATCTGGCTAGGACCCTTTGAACTGAACACCATTGTTGTGGAAACACAATATATATATATATATATATATATATATATATATATATATATATATATAAAAGAAGAAATGAAAATTAATTAGCATATTCGTGTTTGAAATTTTCGTTGCCTTAGGTTACATTGTACATAAAAATATATCATCCAGCTTTATTCTTTTCATTTCTAACTTATCTTTCTCCGATTCTGGGAATTCCATTTTGATGTTTTCTTACCGCTTAGAACTACCCATCTTAATTAACTCTTCTTCCAAAGGGATAACAATGTGATCATGCAGTGCCGGTTTATATTGATTGAAGTACTGCAGAGTGAGAAAGACTTTTATGCGTGTGTTTCACACATGTCATTATTTGTTTCAACTACTAAATTTCAGTGTGTTCTCCGGAGTGTTTACATAGGAAGACCTACTTGAATCGGAAAAGTTGAAATTCATACAAAATATTGGAGATTTTACATTTTTTGGGTGTTGGGGAGGAGCGTAGAAATATAGTTTTCAGCACTTGAAACATTACTACTGACAAATATTGATTTGGAGGGCCTACAATGATACCGCTATAATTATTACACTGACCTCAGTTTTCAGAGCTTAAATTCGGGAGTTATTTTGGATACTTTTTTCGTACCACTATCACCCAAAACATTGTGTTACAACCGAAGTATTAAAACTTATTTATTATATAAATTTACATCTATAAAAATATAATTAAAGTTTAATACATTTTTTTGTAAAATTAAATAATATTTTTTTTTTATTTTTATCATGAAAGTGAAAATGTATCTAAGTTATTTATGTATTTTTTAATAGAATATATTTTATTAATATATTTTCATTTTTATGGTAAATCAATTTAAGAATAAAAAAAATATTTTTTTAGAATCATGTGTCAATAAAATAAATGTAAAGAAGTAAATTAATAATGTCAAATGATTAAAAAATTAGTTTTTGAAACATACGTGTTTGATATTGGTATATAATTGTTGATATTATTTGTAAAACTATATTCTGTTTAGCGCATCTATGTTTGCTTTTCATATATACTTGTATTCATGATATATATAACATAAGAGAGATTAATCCTATACATATTCTCTCTATATTTAACATTTTATTTATGTTTGCTTTACATATATACTTGTATCATAAATATCTTCACCCTATGTATATTTTAGACACAAGGAGATTAACCTTATACACATTTTTTCTAAAAACTATTTACTAATACATTTTTGTAAAAATTAAGATTTTAATTCCTAAAAACTAAATCTGAATTAAAAAGAGAAAATTAGAACACAACTACATCAAAAAAAGAATTGCATTTAACTATGAAAAAACAATACAAGTCAAATTGTGTTAACAGTTGTTCACAGCTAACATGAGTGAGGTTTCTATCTTGGTGCAATGCAATTGTTGTACCAAGTGTAAAAAGTGTTTGCTTGGAATCATAAGTCCATTTTGGATTTTTTATTTTGTATCACAGTCAAAGTTTGATGCATTGGTAGGAAATAGATGAAGAGGAACTTTTTTTTTTTTAATTTACGTGACTTGCTAAATTCTAATTATTAATTCATCTAAAATTTAATTTCAAGGGACGTCAAGTGTGCCAATATACACATATTGACGTAAGCGGGTTTAGCAAGCTTTCAGATTTTGGTTTGGCATAGGTAACTCTAGCAAAATCCACTTTCTCAATTTAAAATCTTACCATAGCAAACTCAAAAATGTTTAACTGCTTGCAATTATGTTGTTGGTTCTTTTCTCTTTTGTAGGTTACCAATTATTGAATGATGTTAAATCAATTGGAGTTTAGCATATATACCAATTGTCCTCACTAGATTCAATGAGATTATTCTAAATTATAACCAAATTAGTAACACAGAGTAACTTCAAGCTTCAATTACACTTTCAGCACTTCCAAGTTCCTCTTGATCCCCATGTCTTTTCTTAACTTATAGTTTTCCTGGTAAACACCACAGAAATGGCAAATCAATTTTATACCAACCAATGAATGGAAGCTTATCAATCCAAGCAGAGAAAAAACGTACAAGCAATTTATATACCTAAAGAGGAAGAGAAAGTAACTGTAAACAAAGGCAGATTTCCCCCACTTGAGATAGGTTTCAGCCTCAGCTCCATCTCCAATCATTTCATGGATGATTCCTACCTGCAAGTGCAAATTTTGTTGGAATAAGATACATTACATGCCAAGTCTGAACATATTTACTTTCATATATGAGGACTATGAGATAGAAATCAAACCTGAAGAGTGCTCTCAAGGTAACACTGCATAACTTTCCATGCACTAGGATAACCATCTTTCAAGTCCCGTGATATAGAATCAAAAGCAAAATTTCCCTAGCAACTGATGAGTTTAGTCCAATCTTCTCAACACTATCTATAGTGCTCTTTGAGGAATCAACTATTACATTGTGCTGCTGAACATTATGAGTAAACTTTCTTTGAAAGAGTTTAGCAAGTAATCTATAAGTAAACTTTCTTTGGAAGAATAATCAGCATAACCACTTCTCAATTGGAACATTCTTCCATTTAAACATTTTAATCACTAGTTGATATGCGTCATTGACTAGTTCCATGAAACCCTGAAGAGTTGCCCATGGAATTAATCAATCATCACTATAAATCTTACACAAAAACTACAGAAACCAAAATGATTAAAGGAAAGAGGACCTTCAATTTAGTAAATCAACTATGTTATAGAATAGAATCATTAAACTTTCAGATAATGCAAAACAATCTTCCTCTTCTAAGTGATTAAGATGAGATGTACTCAACCAAATATCCAAAGCTGCCTTGACATGTTCAAAGATTTGCTGATTAGGGTATAAACCAAAATAAGCTTTTCTCAATAAAAGAATTCTATTAAAGGATAAAGAGAAGAAAATATGATTACAAAGAATTAGAATGATTGGAACTTTCCTTTATAATAATAAGACAATATAAGCAAAAGAGATGAAAAAAAAAAACATTAATGATGCAAAGCTGCCCTATCCCTCAACATAATAAGGGAAAACAAGCTAAGCCTTAAACAATTGAATTTAACATCATAAAATGATCATGGCATGACATCATCAGATACAATTGACCATCATAAAAAAATATGAATAGTTTATTGACAATGAAGATTATAAACATATTTTTGGTACCTTGGAATTAGCTTCAGCTTCCTGTGTACATACACTCAATTGAGAATTAATCACTGCTATAGAAGCATTTTTTAAGATGCTATTAGTTGATTTTCAGAATTTTATCTGCGGAGAATTAGTTATCGAGTTCTTCTTCACCTCTAACTGACTGATAAAGACTTTACAAAGAACTCCAATTATTTGTAACGCAGCACAAAACAGTGGATCACCAAATGACCATAGTTTGAAACTTTGTATTCAAGAGTGCTCTCATTTTTAATTTTTATTCTGTCCCTTCGAAACCACAAACAATATCTACGCACTACAAAACTTTGGCCACAAAAGTCACCCATTAGTTGAATCTTCCACCATTTTCGCTTTCTAAACCTAATCAATAATCACCATACCAAAAAGGAAAAAACTCAAAGCGGTAATAAAAATCAAAGTTAGTCGAAGAGATTGAAGATGTCCGGCGACGGCAGCGGAGAAATCGCGGCGGCGGAAAGCAGCCCCGAAGGACTTGCAACGAAGCTGTGAGTAGACCAAAACGGGCTCAGGTCGTGCCAAAACGACGTCGTCGTCTGCGGCTCGTTGAAAAACCCTGGCGATATCTGAGGCAACGTCGCCGGAGACAATATTCCGGGGAACTGACCCAGTTCCACTCCTTCCAACATCAACGCCACGTCCTCCTCTCCGCCGTGATCCCTCTCCCTCTCGGATGGGCTTGTCTTCTCGATCGACGCTAGCCTCGCTGCGGGCGAAACGTCGCCGGGTCGGAGAGCTGGCTCGTCACCGGAGGATGGTCCGGTGAGGCGCTGGACTACGTTCATGAAGTCGCTGACGGTGACGTGGAGGACTTTGGGAGACACGGTGTAGATTATAACCGGATTCCGGTTCTCCGGTGGCGGCGCCGGTAGGTGCACGGTGGGGGGCAGCGGCGGCTTGCGGTTCTTGTGGATGGTGTGGGAGTCTTTGCTAACTCTGAGCGGCGGTGGACGCGTCCCTTGCAGCTGGAGCTCTTTCTTCCCCGGCGGTGATGACGTTCCCGCGCCACTGCCGGAAGGAAATTCCGGCAGGTTCATGGTGGAGGTTGTTGATTGAAAGAAAAAATAAAACGGTTGTTCCTATAAAGAGGGTTGTTGTTGTTGAAGTCGGTGTTTTCTGTTGGACCTCAAATTACAAAGTTTGTAATAATTGTTAATTTATTAGGAAAGAGAGGAAGGACCAAACAAAAAAGAGAGACTTTGGAGTTTGGACCGAATAAATCATTTTAATTTTCTTTTTGGTTCAAGGAAATTTAATGAGCATTTATTGACCAATAAATGTTGATAGGTCAAAACACGTGTTCTTCTTGTGTTGACAATGAGATATTTCCTTAATAATTAAATTAAATTAAATTAAATTATTATTATTAACTTGAGCCTTATGGCTTGTGTATGACACGAATATAAGTAATACTAACTCTCTCCACAACACTTCTTGCTAAGTAACATTATCGTATCAACCAAACATTATTCTAGCCTAGTACAAGATAAGACTTTGATTTTGTTCTTGACGTGTGTTTATGATTAAAAATCCAATTTTTATGTCTAATATTTTGCTTGGGCACTATTTGGATCTCTACGGAATGTGATTTTGTCCTGTGTGGCCTCAATTGGGATTTTGGATGGAGCAATTCCTAGAAAAAGAGAACGACTCTTTTCTTTTCTTCCTGACTTTTCAAAGCTAGCTTCGTAAACTAACTACAAGCTGTGTGTGTCTACATCACATTTCAAACTTTCAATACCTTTTGATGAGTATTTTCCTACTTTTTCAATCTTTTATTTTCTTTAAATAAGTTTTCAAGCAAAGACCTCCTACTATTCTAAATTTGAAAGTAATTAGGGGTATGTCGTGCCCAATGGTGAGAGTATATTGAAAAGAAAAAAAATCATGTGTTAAAAAGAAAAAAAAAAGAATGTAAATTGTGAAAAAGAAACATCGTCGATAAAGTTTTTATTTAACCAAAAATAACTTGAAATTGTGTCTTTAGAATTCAGTTGAATTCAAGTGAGAGTGACAGAGTAGAGAAATTCACTGAGAAATATCACAACGGGTGAAATACGAGAAAAATTGGGCTGGATGAGATACAAAATAGGTCCAAATTAGTTTTAGTCAGGCCCAGGCCCAGATGAAAAGAGGGATTGCGCAGATGAAATACAAAAGTTGAACGGCCCATACGAGTAGTAAGCTATAGTAGGAGCTAAGAAAAAAACAAAATGTGATTAAGAACTCAGAAAAGGAAAATTATATACGATGGAAGCTCAATTTTGAGAAGTCCATTTGTGTTAAAAGGGGAATAAGAGTGGGACACCTTCCTTAAATTTAAAATATTTGACTAAATTTTACGTTGAGTTGGTGCTGAAACCAAATGAAACTAATAATAATTTAAATTGCGTCCTCCATTTATTTGTCTCTTCTTGTACTTGTTCGTATTTGATTATTTGCTCCACACTAACATCCACACCGTTGCTACCATTTTGTGTGATTATGTTATTACCCATGTTGGTGTTACTAACATTCTTATTCAAGTGTGTCCCAATTTGCATTCCTTTTAATTAAAAATAATATTGTATATATGATAATATTGTTTTTATCATTTGAATTTGTTATGTGTTATTTGGATTGTTTATTGTTTAAATATGTTGTTTGTATAATTTTTCTGTATTTGGCTTCTTATATGCAAAAATTTAGTTTGTTTGATGTGGAGATTAAGATGTTGTTGCCTTGAACGGCACACTCATTTTAATTTTGTTTATGTCCAAGTTACTTAATTAGGAGGAAAAAACTAAAATGAAACAAATATTAAAAATAATTCAAAAAGATAATAAACAGAGAACTAAAGTCTATAAATAATAATAATAAACTATGATTACTGGAGCATCGTATATAAGTGTCAATAATTTATAATGACTAGAAAACTGTAATCTGTAATCATAATTTCAAAGGTTTATTTTATATTATGGTATAATAGACTACAATTTTATAACTCATAAAACCAAATTCTATAATCTTTGTTGTACCGATGTGTCATTCTTATATATTGCATAAATAAACTTTTATTTAATAAAATCTTAATTATCTAACATTAGTTAAAAATTTAAAAAACGAATAAGGTGTTAAACTAAATTTTGCTAATTTATATAGTACAAAAGCTTGATTTAAACAATCAAAACTAAAGAAACTAAATCCATTATTTAAAAGAAATGTCATCCAAATTACAGAACTACTATCTCTACCGCACCATTCTCCACATCTGAGATTCATCCAACAGGACAAGGATTAGAAGGACAAATATTAATTAGGCAAATCCTGATTACTTAAATGAATTTACCACTTATTATTATTATTTTGGTACGATTATATATTAATTATATTATCTTGATTGAAATGGTTGAAGTCGTCCTAAAGCATATAGAACCAATGAAATTGGTTGAAGTGGCGTGGACCAGGTTTCCTTCTAACAAAATATTTAATAGTCCAACTCTAATATTCAAACTATTACTAATAAAAAATAGTTTAACAGATTTTTCCCCTTAATTAAACTAATTATCTCCACTGGAATTAATCCACAGTAAACTGAGTTTGGGATAGCGAATGTGCGTGATTAAGAAGAAAAAAACATGACGCGCGCATTAATGAGTTGAGTTAACCGGGAGAGACAGTTCTAGAATACATTGAAAACACATAGTTGTGTCATTTTCATGGTTATTAAAACAAAGAATTAAGATAAGGATATTCGGACATATCAACTTTTTATTTTATTTTATTTTAAATTTTTTGGTTCCTTTCGTTTGATTCATTTAATACATATATATTTAGCTTATCACTGGGCCTCATCTATAATCTGTCACCACACAGGTGCTATTTCCACCGCCATTCCTTGTTATATATAAAATCCAAACCTCACGCTGATTTCCACTGCACTCTATTCTTCTCTTTTGACTCGGAGAAAACGGAGATGGGGAGTTTAGAGGAAGACGAGTTGGTACAGATGGTGCAAGATTTTATAGAATCCGAATCAACATCCCCCACAACTTCCACTTCCTCAAATTGCCACACCTTAAGCCACAGAACCCAATTTTTTATTCTGCAGGTACTGTTGTTGTTTTTTTGTTCCATCTTTGTCTTGGTTTAAGGTTGTCTCTCATGCTGTAAATGGTTTCAGGATATTCTAAGGAGTGAGGGTGATGCAGCAGCTGAGACTAAGGTGTTGAAGTGTGTAGTGAAGCATATGAGAGGTAGAAAGGGTGCAGAGAAAACAACCAATCTCAGTAGATGGCTTGCTATGAGGATGAAAATGGACGGTCTCAATGCTTCTATATGCCACACGTCTTGGGCCACCTCTTTGGGTTGTCCTGCAGGTGGGTCTCTCTTTTTTTTTTCTGCCTTTTTCTCCACCTCCAGTTAATTAAATCTCTGTTAAATTTCAAAATGAAATATCCAAATTTGGTTTCATTTGCTACATATTTGGTTCACCGTTAGATGTCAAAATTTGTGCCAGACATGATGTCCCCTTTTGGTAGTTCTTATGTTAAAATCTGAAAACTGTCCTTGGATGTCAAAATTAATGTGGATGAAGCGAAATTTATGGACTTTTGTGCAAACGTTAACAGGTGAATACGAGTATATTGAGGTGGTGGTGGAGGATGAGGATTATGGTAAAGCTTTGAGGGTGATAGTGGATATAGATTTCAGGTCCCAATTTGAAGTTGCGAGGCCTACAGAACACTACAAAGAATTGACAGAGTCGGTTCCTGAGATTTTTGTCGGGAGTGAGAAGAAGGTGTGCAACATAATTTCCTTGCTGTGTTCTGCTGCGAAACAGTGTCTAAGAGAGAAGGGTCTTCACGTGCCTCCGTGGAGAACCGCTTCATACATGCAAGCCAAGTGGCTGTGTGTGAGTCGTAGAGAGGGTAAGTATGAAGGATCAAAGGGTGATGTGATTGGTGATGAAGATAGTGATATTATTGGTAACTGGGTACCTCCATTGCTGAAGCCGAAGAAAAGGGATTTGGGTGGTGGATCCAGTTTGTCGAATCAATTATCTAACATGAGTAGTGTAAATTATTGTTGCTAGCTAAGGGTAGAGGAGAGAGTGTTTATGATCAGAAGTACCCAGTTTTGGACTTGTATCTGGTGTTAACTGAGTGATGAAGATGAGGAGTATTTTTGTATTGTAGCTACACCAGTGCCATAAAATAAGCACTTAGCATGGAAAAGAAACAGACAAGCACTGCTTACGTTCATTTTTGGAGTTTTGTTCTTTACTTTGTGAGCCCTGTAATCCACTGGAGGAGGATCATGTTGTTCAATAAAGGAATATCCTTATCTGTTTCATTTTTTTTCTGCTTCAGACCGTATCGGGGAAAAAAAAAAATATCGTAATATATATGTTATGTGAACCATGTGCCGTGATAATCACATTTTTTCGATTTTCTGATTTAAGAATGTGAGGATTTTTAGGAGGGAAGACCTCGGTTACCAATGAGATTACCAATGAGCTTGAATACCTTGGAAATGGGTTATTTGATACAATTGATCATCATATTTAATAATTAATAATTTATATAAAGATAAAATAGTCTTAATAAAAAATAATTTTTATATAATTTTTATATTTAAAAAAAAACTAAATAATAGTGAAGAATTTTATTAAATGGTAATAGAAAAAAAAGTAATGTTAAAATACCAGTGTTGAAATAACTTTACGATACGTATATTAATTATTTTATTTATTTTTATCTAATATAGAATTTCGGACTTACCTTGAATTTCTAAAAAAAATATGGTTGAAGTTGTTTCTAAGGCGATATAAGTGTGATTTCCATTTGAACTTGGAAAGAGAGACAAAAGTTATATATTCTGATGTTTTAAATGTAAAACGTGGAATGTGTATAAGATGGGTAGGAAAGAAAAGAAAATTATTTCTATCTTTCTACCCATGGTTTTACACCACACTTTATCTTTTAGAAAAAGTTTGTTTGACTTTAAAATTATTTAAACCTCATGTAAAGATAAAATAATTATAAAAAAATAACTTTTTGTATTTATAGAGAAATTTTTTTAGAAAAAAAATTCTTTGTACAACTTAACAGTCATTTGAAACTCATAAAAGTATTCTTTGTACCATATAACAATAATTTGAAACTCATAATTATTTTGAAGCTCATGTAAGGATGTTATTAGAAAAAAAAAATATATTTATAAAGTGAAAAAAGAAAATGAAAAGTAATGAATAAAATAGTTAATAGAAAAATAAAAATTTAGAGTGAAAAGTAATAAAGAATAGAATGAAATAAGTATAAAATAATTTTGGTAAGTATTCCTTTTTAACTTTGTAACTTTTAATATGTTTTCTATTTCTGGTCTTCCATGAAACGCTTACTTTCAATTACATCCTTATATACAAGTAATTTAATTAGCATATGCATATTCGTATTTAGTCAAATTACTTTACGAGATGACTAAACTGAAAATTTGTGCACTTGGAACTAAAAATATTGCATTGACATTTTAAATTTCTCTTTGTAACTAGATTCAGTAAGATGAACTTGGTGACGAAATTTGAACAATTTGCATAACAATTTTTGGTTTAATTCTTAATCAATATTTGTTTCACGCATGGATTGTTGGAGAGTTTATTTGAGTTGATAAATTTTATTTGTATTAATGAAAATGTTAAGAAATGAGAGGTACAAAATTTATGTATATCCATAATAAACATGTCTATAGTCACTGTACATTATTGACAATCGATTATGTGATTGTTGTATATATTTAAGTAGACTCATGTATCCTTTTGACATACAAATTTCACAATTTTTTAGTAAGGTAATATTTTTTTTTCACGTATTAAAATAATTAACTTATGATGAAAATAAATAAAGGTTACTCAACAATAAATTCAATTTTCTCTTTTTCTTTTTCCTTTCAAATTAAATACATTCTTATTCAAACTTTTCATTCTTTTCTTTTTTTTCTCTTTCTACTCATTTTCATCTAATAATTCCACTTTTCACTCTAATTTTCATATTTTTATTAATTTCCTCCCCTTTTTTTAGATCACGTATTCAAACAAAGTGTTCTGGGAATATCGTGTACATAAAATAAATCATAACTGGCAGTTATAATTAGAAAAGTAGTGATGTTTCCTATTATCCAAATTTGGAGTATACGACTGGAGAAAAGAAAGAAAGAAAAAGTTATAAATAGTGAGTGGTGAGATTTAAAAAAGGTAGATAAAAAAAAAAAAGTGGAATGGAAAAAAAAAAATGAAAGAAAGTTTTTTGGGGACAAAACAGGTAAAAAGTCTTCTTTATTTTATGGAAATGAGTTTTTGTTGTTGTTATAATTAATGTATTAAAATTATAGTTCAATTAAATTTAGCCTTTCACGTAATCTTTGACTAAAACACACACACACACACACACATATATATATATATATATATATATATATATATATATATATATATATATATATATATATATATATATATATATCTTAAAAAATTAAAACTGAGAAAAATATTTTAGAATTATGATCCGATATGTTATGTGAATTATCAATGTTAATC